>Ga0123356_10001928_pt1 | contig 22453 bp, 16 predicted proteins | sample TergutEmb28metaG_2_FD_92546 | JGI IMG/M metagenome (GOLD analysis project Ga0123356, IMG submission 92546) | Embiratermes neotenicus P3 segment gut microbial communities from Petit-Saut dam, French Guiana - Emb289 P3 | ecosystem: Host-associated > Arthropoda: Insects > Digestive system > Gut ...
ACCGCAGTCAGCCGCAACGTTCCGCCGTCCGGTTGATCCCATGCTCCGCGTGAATCACAGAACACTGCAGCTCCCCGGGCATCATCCTCCAATGAGACCCAGCTCTGTGCCGGGTACTCAAAAAGCTCTTTTGATGAAACCGGCCGCTTTACATTACCGAGTCCAAGATCATACCTGGCACCATCGCTGTTGATGTCAAACGGAAAACGCAGTTTACACAAGCTTGAAGGTTCATACCAGTCGATATTGCAGTCTATTTGTAGATACTTTTGCTCAGACGTTAATCTCAGAGTACGGACAAAGCGCGATTTACCAAAGCTTTGCTCCACGCAGACAACGCAAGCTATATCTGCATCAAGCAAAATTTCACTTTTTACATAAGCGGGTTTCCCGGGTTTTTTATAAGATACTTCCTTCCAGCGCAATTCCCATGCGGGGAAAACTGTACTGCCGACACATGGGAGCAAGTCGAATCCTATAGGTTGCTTCAGCAGTTCGCGATTGCGTTCTTTATCAAAAATCGATGCTATATCTCCGTTTTTATCGAGGGTTACACGCAAAAACGGGTTTTCCAGCATACTTTCTGTACAGTGAACGATCTTCCCGGCGGCAGTATTCTCGCTTGCATCTAACACCGCAACGCCAAAAGCAGGCACTGTCGCTTTTAGTACAGTCTCGATTCCATCGATTTTAACGCACAAAACTTCAGTACGTTCTTTCTGCGTACTGTTGCACACGACCACCGGTGTTCCGGTGACCCGGCTTGTATCGAGTTTGGTTGCCAGCTTGGCAACAGCACTATTTCTGACATCTTCAAACTGTTTTTTTGCGATCGCATAATCGTTCCAGTTACGGTCGTAACAGGTGTTTAGCGAGGTGCCTGTTATATCATCATGAAACTGATGACTTATCACACGTTTCCACGCATCTTCCAACTGTTTTCCGGGCCAGTCGGTAAACCCGTGTATATACGCAAAGGAAGCAAATACCTCTGCCTCATATGCGAGGGTCTCACAAAGACGGTTCATATTTTTCCCGTGAGTCCTTGCGGTGTAGCATCCAACGCCATGCTCTGTGGACAGCAGTCCTCCGCTCACCATCGGGAGTTTTCCCGGGTGTTCCTTGTCGAAATCCCTGAGAAGGTCGATGACATGAGCGGCTGTTGATGACTCGACCTGGATCTTGCGTTTGTTATTTTTATTGACAGCTGATTGAACCTTAAGGGCACTGATGCGCTTTGGTGCGCCGCCTCTGTCGCCAACACCATGGAAAACGGCGGTCATCGGCAAGCTGAATTTCTTCCGATTTTCTCTCAGTTTCAATCTTAAGGTCGGACTTCGTCTCGGAGAAAAGAGGAATGGATAAACATAGGAACCGGGATCAAGAATAGCATAAGTCTTTGCGCCATCTACACCTTCCCAGATGCCTAAGTCGAAGGGCACACCGCAAGCTGAACTCCATGTCAGCTTCTGTGTAATAAACCCGTAGAGTCCGGCGTGTGCGATGATCGACGGCAGCTGCTCTCCGAACCCGAAACAATCAGGCAGAAAGATCTCGTTGCTGTGTTTGCCGAAGTGCTCCTTGAAGTAACGTGCTCCGTATAGCAGATTTCGGAAAACCGCTTCCGGCGAGGGGATGTTTACGTCTCCGTTTTCCCATGCGACACCGGCATTTTCCCAGCGGGGGAAGGTACGTATCAACTCAAACAAATCAGGATAATATTCTTCTATCAGGGCATAACGGTATGCTCCTTCAAATTGGAAAACATAATCCGGGAATTCCTTAAACAGCTCATCGTTTTGATTAACTGTTTCCGGTAAAAGCTTTTCAATAGTTTCCTCAAGCGTCCACCACCAGGAGGTGTCCAGATGTGCAGTTGCCAATGTAAAGATCGTTGGTTTTTGTTCCATCTTATTCTCCTCTATCAATGGAGCGTTTTCTATTAAGCTCGCCAAGGATCTTTTTATGATCTTTGTCATCCAGTGCATAGCGCCATGTCGGGATGACAGCCAGTATGCTGCCGATCGCCGGCACGATCGTCATAAGAAAGAACAAGACTGTCATAAACGGCTGATACTGCGATTCAAGACGCGGGATACCGCCGGCGGTAATAAAATCATTAACTTCGGCAACGCGCTGATCGGAAAACCCGACTATCGTATATGCAATACCGGATATGATAGCGGCGATCCCGCCCTGCAGTTTCCCGAAAAATGTAAGACCGCTCATGAACGCACCATCAGGGCGGTGACCGGTTTGATGCTCTTCCAGATCCATGGTATCGGGAATCATCATTGTAATAAGCACGATGGACAATCCCAATGATATCCCGACAAATAACAGTATGAATGAAGTAACGGCGAGCAGCGCCGGTTCAGTCATACTTTGCGGGAAAATCAGGTACAGCATAAACAACATCAAAAAGGGTGGAACAGAAATAAGATTTGAAGTATTGTATAAGCGTTTTTTACTGATGTTTTTGACAAGCCTCGGAGCTACGAGCATGGCACCGAACTGACCTATAAAAGTCACGCCGCCGAGTAATACCAGATAAAGAATTGCGCTCAGCGGATCCTTGCTGGCATAATAATAGCTGATCAGCGGCATTATAACGACCATAAGCAAATTTCGCGGGCTGGAAAGAATCCCGGAGATAATGATCTGGCGGTACGGGCGGTTATTCCACATTATAAGCATGTTCTTCTTAAAACTGGTTTTCTCCGGCGTAACAGCTATACGTTCCTTTGCTGTATGCCCGACGATAAGAAACATCAATCCGCCGATTATACTGAACAACACCGCAACCGTAAAGAATCCCCATCGCTCACCTTCAGCCGGGGATACGTTTGCTATGGCAGATATTCTTTCGCCGATCGCGAAACTGGCAGGTTGAAAAATGAACATAGCACCGATCGACCCAATGGCACCTGTCACACGCGCATAAGATATCATGCGATTCCGGTCGTGTTCACTTTCTGTCATTCGAGCAGGTAAGCTCCATAGCGGTATATCGCCGATCGTGTAGAATGTGTCCCATGCAAGATATGCAAAAGCAGCAAAAGCTACGATTGCGAAGTCTTTGAACCCGCCGTCACCGAAAATGCCAAGCGAAGTAAAACACGCGATCGTCAGCAAAGCTATAGGTATCGGGACCCATCTCAGATAAGGTATGCATTTCCCGCGGGGGGAGTTCGTCCTGTCTACAAAGGTCCCCATCAGCAAATCATTAAAAGCATCCCAGAACCTTGCTATGGTCATGACGATGCTCACTACAAGCGCAGGGATAAGTATCGTAAACTGCAGAAAATATGCGAGACTGACATTGATAATGGTTATTAAAGCATTTTGCCCTGCCATAGAAACAAGGAAAGAAACCAATTCCTTCTTGCGGTATGTCATCAATTGCGCCATACTGTTCACCCTCCTGCTCAGGTTGGTTTTACTCTGTTTCGTCACGTGTGAGAAGCATGACAAAACCCCCGTCCCCGCGTCACGTGACAAAACCTCCGTCCCCGTGTCATCCCCGTGTCACATTACGCGTTTAAGTACTTGCTGACTTTTGTGAGAAGCATTTCGTGGCTTGTGGGTTTTACAACGAAGTCGTTGCAGCCGATTTGCATTGCTTTTAAGATCCGTTCCCTTGAGGCGTTTCCTGTCAGGAAAATGAGAGGAGTTTTTGCGTAGTCGGCAATGCTTCGGATTATCCCGGCGAGTTCGAAGCCGTCCATGTCCGGCATGTCGATATCGAGTATGAACAGATCGGGATTTTGAACTTCAAGAAGCTTTATCGCAGCTTTGCTGTTGGTCACTCCAAACACTTTATAGTGGCTGTTTAATGCGTTTTTTATGAATGTAAGTATTTCTGGCATATCGTCAACTGCGAGAATTTTTTTTGATAAATTTACGCCTGCGAACTGGCTGATCGCATCACTGAGCTTATCTTTCAGATCATTGATCATTTTTTTTGCATCATCGTATTTTTTCGCTGTAACAAAATCAAACAGCTTGGAATATATGACTTCGTCCGGGTTAAACTCTGTCAGTTCAGCAACGATTTTTTTAACTTTATCATGCGCACCGGTGTCGATGAGAATGCCGACTGCCGATACATTGTTTACGATATCCGAAAGATTTTCTGTTTTACTGACCGGTTTTTCCTGTTTGCTCTGTTCGAGGATTTGAGCTTCCTGCATTGCTATCGATAATGACAGGATCTCCATTATAAACGGTTTCATCAGCTTGCCGGCAACTGTGATCCTTTGAGGGTCATCGATACAACCGATGATACTCAAGGCTTCTGTCTCCAGACCTCTTGCATACACACTGCTGAGCAGTGTGATCAGCATATCCATGTTGCTCTTAAAATACTCACGTCTTGTGTATTTATCGATATTGGCAAAGTTTGCTTCAAGTGTGTCCACAAGTGACGGTATCGTGTCAATGAATCTGTTGATTGCTTTATGCATTTGATCGTAATTGATTTTCTTCGGGATCATCAATCGCGGAATTCTGTAATAATACTTTACTTCATGGTCATTATTCATTTGTTCCATTAATGATATCCTCCAACGACATGATTATTTCCAATGCACCCTCGCAATCGAACTCCTCAAGTGCGTTTATGAAAGAGGTAAGCAGGTTATCATATTCGCCACCGTATATGAACTCTGTATAAGGGGATATAAGCTCTAAAGCAAGATCGCTGTCGAAGCTTTCGACGGCGGCTCTTATTTCTGCAACATCCTGTATAAGTAAACTGATATCAGCAGAGGATTTCTCTTTCTTATTAATACTCTGTAACGCTATAGTCAGATGATTGACCAGTGTAAAAAGCTCGCATTTAAAATCCGGATATATCTCTAAACAGTTTATACGATTGCCTTCTGTTGCTTCGCGTTCAAGTATTGCCGCGTCGCTGCCTAAAGACGATGCGCCGATGTTTTTTAAAACACTTTTTAATCCGTGGGCTTCAACCGTAAATGATGCTAAATCGTTTTCGTTGATGAACTTATCCATTTTATCAAGCCGGTCCGGCAGAAGGCGGAGCGTTAGCTTAACTGTGTCCAGATACATATCACTCAATCCGCTCATAGCCTCGATCGCAGGATCAACATCAAGGCTTTCGATATTTCGCAGCAGATCGATCGGGTCAACAGATTTTGTCGTGTTGACCGGCTTGTCAAGAACTCCGTGTTCTTCGGGAACTCCGGAAACGGTACTTTTTTTCTGCCTTGCTTTTTCAACTTCTTCAGAAGGTGCTTTATCGCGGATCCATTCATTTAAAACCATATCAAGCTGTCGTATATCGATCGGCTTTGACAGAAATGCATCGAAACCGTTTTTCAGGAACAAGTCCTCCTGACCGATAACTGCGTTTGCGGTAAGAGCTATTATCGGTTCTGTATATCCTTTTTCACGCAAAAGTCTTGTAGTCTCAATACCATCCATACCGTGCATCATATGATCCATGAAGATCACATCATATTTGCTGCCTGCGAAAATCCTTTCAAGTGCATCATATCCGCTGAGAACAGTTTCTATATTCAATCCGTATGGTTTCATTAGCCCCTTCGCCACGAACAAGTTGGCATCAACATCGTCTACGATCAGTACTTTGCCGTAGGGCATATATTCACGTTCCAGCTTTGCCCTTTGCGTTTTGCTTGAAAGCTTAAAATCCTGCAGGCTTTCAGTAAGTTCCTTACCTAAAAGCTCATCTCCGACAGGTTGCTGAACCAGATTTACGACAAATGCTGAACCTTTACCGACCTCGCTCTTCGCCGATATTTCCCCGTTCATCATTTCTATGAGGCTTTTAGTTATACTCATTCCGAGTCCGGTGCCTTCTGTGGCACGGTTTGCCTCGCGGTTAAACGTTGAATATTCATCATAAAGTGATTTCAACTGTTCATCAGTCATCCCCTGACCGGTATCGCTGATCGAAAAAATTATCCTAAAAACATCATTATCTGTGATAGAGCCGATTTCAAAAACAATACGGCCTTCATCTGTATACTTAATGGCGTTTGACAGAATGTTATTCAAGATTTGCTTTATTCTAAGCTCGTCACCATACATCTTCCTGGGTAGATCCTCAGCAACCTTAAGCATAAATTCTACCGGCTTCGTACCTATCCGCATAATATTCAGGCGAACGGTATCGTTGATCAGGCTTGCTGTTTCATACTCGACCGGAGTAAGATCAAACTTGCCTGTTTCGATTTTTGAAAGATCCAAAATGTCATTGATGATCCCCAGGAGTGTATGCCCGGAGTTATATATCCTTTTAAGAGAATCAATGGTTACAGTTGAGGTGCCTTCACGCTCGAGCTCGATTTCAGATATACCAATGATCGCATTCATCGGCGTACGTATCTCATGACTCATATTTGCCAGGAATTTTGTTTTAGCGGAGTTGGCTTCTATCGCTGCTGCCTGCGCTTCCTTCATAGCGATATTGCTTTGGACAGTCGGCGTTATGTCCGAAATATCTATAAACATGCCCTTTGCTTCTCCGACCAGTTTATCGCAAATGATCTTAAAGAAGCGTGTTTCACCTTCTACATGGATTTCTGTGATTGTTTCATAAAAACCGTCGGCATCAAGCATATCGGCGAACATTATTTTCAGCCCTTTATCGGCGATCAGATCGATCAACGGCTGACCGATGGCAAAATCCTTATCCGGGTATTGGATAAATTTTGCCATTTGGTCGGAAAGGTAAAGTACTCTGTTGTCGGTTCCGGTTATTACCATCATATTCGGGGTGCTGCGCAGAAGAGAAGTAAAAGCCGCAAGAGCACGTTCTGAATTGTCTTCTTTTTGCGAGACATTATAGGTTTGCTTTAATAGAAGGATCGCTCCGAATAAAAACATACTAAACTTCATGAAAAAGCGGTAATGGTCTAACCATTCATATCCGGGCATTTGAAAAATGAGGTAATATATATCTATTACGGCCATACACGAAACACATATTACCAGCAGTCTGAAATTTTTCATCATAGAACAAACGCCGACAACAAGAAACATTCCAAAGTAATAGATTTCCAACTCCTGCCTGAATGTTCCTGCAATGAGAAACACCAGTTGTGTTATTAAACACAAAAACAATGGCAAAAAGTATTTATTCGGAAATGCAAAAAACATGATCAAACCACTTAATATAAGACCTGTTCCCGCTGCAAAAGTGATAAGACCTACTCTAGTTTCTCCGTGTATAAAATAACCTTCGATAAATAAAAGAGAATTGTACATCACAGACAGTATCAACCATGCTATAAGTACCGGTAATACAATTCTTCTTTTTTCTTTTCTGGTAAGTGATACGTTCTGTAACCGCTCAGCATCCATTATCCGGATTCCTCCTGACTTTAGCCTTTTGTTGACTTATATGCCATGTATGAGTAATCTGTAAAGTCCAAACCTTCCGGTGCGAAAAATCTTATACCGTTTGGAATGATCTTTAGCTTTATATCTCTGGCAAAAAAAGCCTCGCCATCGATTTGCACACACAGAGGTGCATCACTTTCTATATCCATCGTCCGGCATTTTTTATAAATAAATAAATCATGCTTTTCAAAAGAACCCTTGTTTCTGTCCCCGATTTTTCGAAACAGATCCAATTTACTCCCGGTACGTATAAAAATCGCTTCCAGTTCTCCGTCATCGGGCACAGAGTATGGACTTGGGATGTTTGTCCCGCCATCACACGGGATATTGGCAACATGGATATTACAATAATCACCGGACATATCAACACCATCCATTTTTATTGCATAGTTCTGTTTCTGGACTTCCGTGTTTGCCAGTGATCTGATGCCGGATATGTTATAAATACTTGATGTAAAATGGTGTATCCATTTAACTGTTCCCCGCAAAATTTTATTGGCTTTGTATACTGTCAGCCCGATGATCCCGATGTTGACTTCGATCAATGCGTAGTTAGCACCGCAGTGGATAATATCAATCGGACGCGATGGCGCAACTGAGAGTGTTTTTATATCCCGAAAAGCTTTTTTAGCTCCTTTGCCAAAGGTGCGGACAAAGTCATTTGCGCTGCCGTATGGTACGCTGGTCAGTTCGGCGTTAGGGAAGTTGACCATGCCGTTTAAGCAATCGAAAAGAATGCCGTCACCGCCGACTGCATAAACCCGTACCGTTTCATCATCCGGAACAGAGATCATATAGCGGTGCACGGCGGCAATAGCATCCCGGGGATGCCGTGATATATAGATCTTGTATTCCATCCTGTGCCCGACAGAAAAACAATTCTCCAGATCTATCAGTATTCGTTTTAAGCTGCCGAGTGTGCGGAACGAGTGCGGGTTAATGACAAAAAAATGTCTCATTGATTCTCAACTCTCCCGGAAGCAAGATGGGGGACCATTTTATGAATGCAGGTACCTGCTTACTGCAGAAAGCAGCTCATCATGACTTAAGGGTTTTACAAGCAGCTCGCTGTTTCCGATCGCCAATGCTGTTGCTACATACTCGCGGGCGGAATTGCCGGTAAAAAAGATGATCGGGATGTGAGCGTAAATCGCGTTGTCACGGATGATCTTTGCTAATGTGAACCCGTCCATTCCGGGCATTTCTATATCAAAAAGAAATAAGTCGGGGGTTTGTGTCTCAAGTGCCTCAAGAGCTGTCTTGCCATTGATCACCGCAATGACTTTGTAGTGGTTGCCAAGCGCATTGTTAATATATAATAATACCGGGGGCATATCGTCTACTGCTAATACTGTTTTGGAAAAATCGACTCCTGCCAGCTTGTCGACTGTTTTACTGTACTGTCCGCGCAGTTTTAGTATGTGATTTTTTGCGGCGATGTACTGCTTCTCTGTGATCAGTTCCAATAGCGTGATAAGCCCTTCGTCCCCGGAGGAATGATTTATCAGTTCTGAGGTGATCCTCAGTGCTGCTTCAAAATCACTGTCATCGATAAGGTTCATAACGATTGACAGATCTTTAGTAGAATTTGCTTGTGCATCGATTTCACTTACTTCCTTTTGCTCTTCAATGAAGTAAGGATTTTGAGCTCTTTGCATTGCCACAGACAATGAAAGCAGTTCTTTAATAAAAGGATGGATCATTTCCTTTATTTGATCGATCGGCGTACCGTCCTGCAAATGCCGTACAAGCCTCATTGCACTTGCTTCCAAGCCTCTTGCATACACGCTGTTTAACAGCGTTTTCAGCATATTGATACTTTTTGAAAGTGAGATGTACTGCTTGTTGAGATCATGATGTTTAAGACTGAACTCGATATCACTTACTATACCCGGTAAACCGTCAATATAACCATTGATATCAGCATCTACTTGAGAATGCAGCCTGTTTGTTTTCGGGATCATTAAACCCGGAATATTATGGTAGTATTTCGATCCGTCATATGTTTCCATCTTGGTTACCCCCGGTTGCTTGAAAAGCTCAGGTCGATTTTATTGCTTGCTTGTAAAAAGGAACTTGTCTATACACACAGCCGGGATAAGTGATCCGATATAACTGTCTACCAGGGTGTGTTCGTTGGATATAGCAAGGATTTCGTTGAACGCATCCAACAGGCTTACGGTGAACCTCATAGTAGTGACCGGTTCTGCCAGTTTGCCGTTTTTGATCAAAAATGTGCCGTTACGGATGAGTCCGGTTATTTGTAAACGGCGCGGGTTTACGAAATTTGTATAATGAAACTCGTTGATATAAATCCCGTCATCGACCTCGCTTATGATCTCTTCCAGCGTTTTATTTCCGGTTTCGATGATTATGTTGGTAGGATAACCTCCCCTGCCTTTGTTGCTTACTGCATGTCCGGTGTTTTCTGTTTTGTGGCGGGCTGCAAGCTTGTTGTCATAAAGGCATGAACGGACGACTCCTTTATCAATAAGGCTGAGCGTTTTCCGTGGTGTTCCTTCATAATCAAAACGCAGCGGTCTCAGGTGCGGATTTGTCGCATCATCGATTATTGTAAGGTTTTCTCCGAAAACGCGTTCTCCGATCTTACCTATCGTAAAGCTGTCGCCGTCTTCGACCGATTCGGCACCCATCATAAAAGCTACGAATTGAACAAGATCCGCGAATGCCACGGGTGACAGGACGACTTTATATGCTCCCGGGTCTATACTGACCGGATCGCGTGCAGCAGTTGCAGTTGCTGCGGCTTTGTCAAATTGCGCAGCGATATCGGGAACGGTAGTGTATGAACAGCACTCACCTGCACCTGCCGCGCCGTCGGCATGCGTGAAAACAGTATTGAAGCTCACTTTGTCAGAAGCGGTGTAACGGAAAGCACCTTTTGTATCTCCAAGTGCCAGTGTTGCGCGATTTAACGTCAGTGCACCTGCGACCGTAAACCCTTCTCCTGCTTTTTCGATACCGTTTTTTATTATCTCAGCCCGTTGTGAAATGCCGAAAGCATCGGCAAGCTTACCGTCCGGAACTGACTCAACGACCGGCTCCTGCGACATTTCAAATGCTTCATAATCACCTTCCGGCACAAATGCCAGCAGTGCTTCAGCATCTTTGACAAGTGCTTTTAATCCATCACTGTCTACATCATTGGTGGAACAAGTGGCTTCTTTTTTTCCGTCGTAAACAGTTACACTTATTGAGGTGTTTGTTATTGATACATTTTGTGTGATCTCCGAGTTGGCGAATCGCGTGACTCCGGAATCGCTTTCGAAGATACACACGGTTGCATAAAACGCTGTACTCTCCGACACAGTCTTTACTATCGCTTTTGCGGTATCTCTACTTAACATCGTCTACACCAACTTTCACTTTTCTGAATCGGGCAGGGGAGCTGCCGTGTGAAACGCGCATCACTTGCATCGGCTGCCCTTTTCCGCAGTTGGGTACTCCTACAAGCTCCCAGTATTCCTTACTTGCGATACCATCACAGCTTCCCCAGAATTCTGTTGTGATCCCGCTATAGATCGGATTTTTAAAGATCTTTCCTGTAAGCTTTCCGTCCTTGATCTCTCTGGCTATCTCACATGCAAACTGGAAGTTGATGCGCAGATCGTCGATAGACCAGCTTTTATTTTCGTCGAATAAGAAACCGTATTCGATCCCGGCGATCAGCTCATCAGGGGTGCCGGAGCCGGGCAGCAGATTTATGTTTGTCATACGGACTATCGGCAGATTGTGCCATCCGTCGGCGAGTCCTGCTCCGCTTGACTTCTGTGAGATCACTGCAGCGTTATCGCGTGATGTTTGAAAACCTGTAAAGTTACCTTTGTCGATCAAAACTATATTTTGACCCGGAACGCCTTCGTCATCGTATGCAAAAGTTCCCAGGCCCTTGGGACAGGTCGCATCGGCAACTATCGTAACATGTTCCGATCCATATACGACCGGTTTGGTTGTAAGGTTGTCCGGCTCAAGGAAGCTTCTGCCGGCAAATGCAGCTTCGCTTCCAAGTACGCGGTCGAGCTCGGTCGGATGTCCGACACTTTCATGTATCTGCAGGAAAAGCTGGCGCGGAGTTATCACGAGATCAAACTCGCCGGACGGGCAGTCGGGAGCTTCGCTTAGCTCTGCAGCTTCCTGCGCCAGGGTGTACGACCGTTCGATCAAGTTCATTTCCTCGATGCACTCGTAACCGCCGCGTGCGACATTTGTGAATGTGCGGGTTTGGGAGTCATCATCAGATATAACTCTTGCCTGCGTATAAGTTGCGACCTGGCAGAAGCTCTGTTCGATGAAGCTTCCGTCGGTATCGGCAAATAAAACATCATCCTTACGGGAATCAAGGGTCATATAAGTGAAAAAGGTGGGTTTTATTTTAAACTCATAACTTTCCCATGCCTTGTGCATGTTGATATCACAGGATTTCATCAGGTCAAGTTTTTCTGACAGCGGTACAAGGAAAGGATCCTTCTCCATTTGTGCGGGGAATTTTCCCTGCGCGGCATTTTTTTCTGTAAGCGTGATCTTCTGCGATTGCATCGTCCGGCTGGCTAATGCGATCTCATAAGCCTTTTTGACTGTTTCATCCATACGGTCGAAATCACATGATGCGGCAAATCCCATGGATCCGTCAACATAGACCCTGACTCCGTAACCACGGCTCCGGTTTGTTGATGCATCTGTCAGCGAGCCGTTTTCATAACACAGATTTTCCTTGCGTATGTCTTTAAGCCTGACGTCGGCATATGAAGCACCCATATCCAACGCGCTTTGCAGTACTTTTTTAATGTTTGTTTCAGTGATCATTTACTTCGCCTCCTTCGTAACTGTCATTCTATCTATTCTTGTTACACAAAGCAACTTAATTTTAGCATTCTGATGTTAAAATTGTAATTTTCAGATGTGAATGAAGTGTAAAAAAAAAGAGAACAATCGTACCAAATCATGTCTTAAGAGTGATTAAATGATATAATTTTCTACAATCTTGTTGCGAATATGTTGAAAATTTCTACATTTTAGATCTATTTTTCTTCATCAGGTTTTATTTATCCTAAAAGGACGGTAACAATGAAAAAACTGATAATACTGACTTTAGTATTAACAACGATAGCTTTCGTATCCGGATGTACCTCTGAAACGCCCGCTGCAGGGATACCGGTCGCACCGCTGGCGGAGCCGCAACCTGCACAGCAGACGGCAGCACCCGATCCGTCAGCAGGAATCGATACTCAGCCGGTAAATGACGGTGAATCCGGCAATGACGGGAATGATAGATTTGCTGCTTCATTTGCAAGGGAATTAAGCGTCCATTTTATTGATGTGGGGCAAGCTGATTCAATATTGGTCATGTTGCCAAACGGCGAGAACATGCTGATCGACGGCGGTGAGGCAAGAAATGCAAGCGATATTCTAAGCTATCTGCACTCACATGATGTGACTGCGATAGATTATCTCGTTGCTTCACATCCGCACGCTGACCACATAGGCGGTCTGCCGGCAATTATCGATGCTATGGAAGTACATAGCATATTTATGCCAAGAGTAAGCCACACAACAGTAACCTTTGAACGCTTTCTTACAAGCATTCAAAACAAAGGATTACTGATCGATCAGGCATTAGCCGGTGTGAGTATATTGTCATTACCGGGGTTGGATGTAGATATCGCGGCTCCCGTCAGGGAAGATTACAGAGATCATAATGATCATAGCGCTGTTATTAAAATCACATTCGGAAGCACTTCGTTTTTATTCATGGGAGATGCCGAAGGAACATCAGAAAGCCACATTACAGGAGATATTTCAGCCGATGTGCTGAAAGTCGGGCATCACGGCAGCAGAACATCCACAACTGCTGATTTCCTAAGCAGAGTTGCACCTTCTTATGCTGTAATAAGTGTCGGGGCAACCAACTCATATGGTCACCCGACAGACGAAGTACTGGCACGCCTTTATAATGCAAATGTTGAAGTGTATCGAACAGATATAGCCGGTACGATAATATTCACATCAGACGGTGAGAATATATTTATAGATAAAACACCCTCGCCATATAGTCCGTAAAAATATAGACCATAATAAATGAAAAGGGAGAAATCATATGCTTATTATTGACAGATTTGAAGGTGATTTTGCTGTAGTAGAGACTGACAACGGTTTTATCAACATCCCTAAAACAGATGTCCCTGCCGACGCAAAAGAAGGCGATGTGCTGTTGTTGAGTTTAAGCAAGGACGAAACAGAAGCACGTAAGAAGCGGATAGACGGAATGATGGACAGTTTGTTCAAAAAGTAATTACCCGCTTTGTTCGGAGACGAAGATCGAAGCGCGGCTTTGGATTATACGAACGGCTTCTTCTGCGGTCATCATGCCGGAGAAGTAGTCGTTTGCGCTTTCGCTGATTATGTGCCAAAGTGATTCATCCAGCCCGGAGGTGCCGGTAACAGAGTTGTGTCAAATTGGTGATACTAATGTCTGATATATCTTCCGGTAAAACGGGGGTTATGAAATTCCGGTCAGTATGCAATACGATATTGCGGCATTCAAGCATCTGTGGTATGCTCCAGTAAAAAAGCGGGAGGCGCGTATGGATTTAGTTCTAAAGAATATCGGACTGCTCGCAACACCGACCGGAACATCTGCAGTTACGGGAGCGGAGCAACGGGATATAACACTGATCTCAGATGCCGAGATCGGTATAAGAGACGGTAAAATCGTATATGCCGGCAAAGCACAGGAACCGTCCCCTTATCCTGCTGCAGCAAAAATCATTGACTGTGGCGGCAGGCTTGTAACGCCGGGTCTTGTTGATGCACATACGCACCTTGTATTCGGCGGATGGCGGCAAAAAGAGCTTGCGCTTAAGCTCGAAGGAAAATCATATCTCGAAATTCTTAAGAGTGGTGGCGGGATCCTAAGTACTGTTGAACATACACGAGCTGCGAGCGAATCAGAGCTGACAGATAAGGGGAGAGCGCTTCTTGCGGAAATGCTGATGTTTGGTGTGACTGCCTGCGAGGCAAAAAGCGGTTATGGCTTATCGGTAAATGATGAATTAAAACAATTACGGGTCATCCGCACCCTTGATATCACACAGCCGGTCGATATTGTCCCCACGTTCATGGGAGCACACGCAATACCGAAGGAATATTCAGATGATCGTGCCGGGTACATAAATCTGATTCTAACCGAAATGCTCCCCGCTGTGATGAGGGAGCAACTGGCGGAGTTTTGTGATATATTCTGCGAAACAGCAGTATTCACACCGGAGGAAAGCTTGCATATCCTGCTTGAAGCAAAAAAGCACGGCTTGATCCCTAAAATCCACGCGGACGAGATCGATCCCATAGGCGGAGCAGAAATTGCGGCAAAATGTAATGCCATATCAGCGGAACATCTTATTCAAGCAACAGATGATGGAATACGATCGATGGCTGAACAAAATGTTATAGCAGTCCTGCTGCCTGCAACCTCGTTTTATCTGGATAAACCGTTCGCGAGAGCGCGTGACATGATAAACGCAGGCGTAGCTGTTGCAATAGCAACAGATTTTAACCCAGGTTCAAGTCCCTGCCTTAACATGCAATTCGCAATGAATCTTGCCTGCTTAAAATACAAAATGACACCTGCCGAGGTTCTGACAGCTGCCACACTCAACGGAGCTGCAGCAATAAATCTGGCGGAAACACACGGCAGTCTTGATGTTGGAAAACATGCCGATATTGTGATTTGGGAAGCACCGGATCTTGAATATATATTCTATCGTTATGGCAGCAACTTAGTTAAAAATGTCATAAAAAACGGTGTTGTGTCTTATTAAGGGACACGCCTCCCGGGAGGAATGTCCCCATAAGTTTTACTACCGTCGTTCAGTATATTAAACTAGTTCGGAATAGAAAGTTCCAGAACCACATCTCTTACCTTATCTGAAAGTAATGCGGAATGTATCACTTCTTCGCTGTATAATCCTATAAATTCTTCTGCGCTTTCGTAACCGAACTCATCGACGAAGATCATGACTCCTTCATTAAACTCTTCTTCAGATAATCTGATACCCAGTTGTGCAGCTAATGCCCGTACGACGATGTCCATTATGACATCATTTATAGCGTACGGTCTGACGTGGTGATTAATAAAGTCCTCAAGAGATATTCCGTTGAATGCAAGCGGGATAAACTCTTCTATTTCCATGCCGTAAGATGCGGCTTCATAATAAAACTGCATCATCGACATTGACGATCTCAGTTCAAGCTCATCGATCGGGAGTTTATGGATCGTTGAACTATCTATGATGATTTGAAGAACGTGATGCCATTCACTCATCCTCGCGCTTTCTTCCAAACGTTCTCTTATATAAGCTCTGTATTCGGCAACTGTTTGCGGCTTCCAGCCTAAGCTCTGTACAAACTCGTCATCAAGCTCGGCAGGGACTTCGACGTATATGCTTATCAGGTTTATCTCGAAAACTGCATCTTTTCCTGCCAGATCTGCGGAGTGATAACTCTCGGGGAAGCTTACATCGATATCGAATGTTTCTCCGGGGTGATGACCTATAAGCTGTTCTTCAAAACCGGGTATAAACTGACCTGAACCGATCATCAGGTCTGCACCCTGTGCGGAACCGCCGGGGAAAGGCACACCGTCAACGGAGCCGACAAAATCCATAATGACGACATCGCCCTTTTGAACAGCACGATCTGTTACTTCCCGCATCATCGATCCTTCTGCCAGATGACGTGCTATAAAGTCTTCGATTTCATGATCGTCTACTACGATCTTGTCATATGGAAGCCCTCTGTACTGACCGAGAGTAACAAACTCGTGAATATTACTCTCTGTAACGACTTCTTCTACGAATTCCACATCGGGAACGTCAGGGTCTTCTGCCCAGTTGTCTGCCCAGTCTCCATCGGGCGGGTCGTGTATAGAATCAGTATCATTTCTGTCACTGCAGGTGGCAAGCAACACAACGCACAGGATAAGAAGGATCACAAACACCAGAAACTGAATACTGAAAATCCCGGGATTTTTACTAACTAACTCTTTTAGTTTTGACATGATCAACCACACATTTTTCATAATACTTAAGTCAAATAGTTTACCTTAAACTCAAACTCTATGTAGAATAATACTCAAAAATGAGTAAAAAGTCAATAAATTCACTTTTTTTATACAAATCATGGTAATAAAGTGATATAGTAGTACAAAGTTGGCGTGAAAGGATTTGTAAACGATCGATATAGAGGTGTAGTGAAGCTTATGGCTACTATTAAGCGGGTTCTGCGCGATTTGGTTTACGGAGAGAATCTTACCATAGAAGCAAAAAGAGTAAACTCCGTCTACTTCGCCGGAATGGTCAGCACGATCTTCGGGCTTATAACACGTTCGCTTATGGGTGCAGTTCCTGCACTGTTTCTGACATTGTTCGGGATCATGGTAATAATTACCGCAGCTGTGTTCCTCTATCATGCCTTTAAGTTATATTATTTAGGAAGTATTATCGTTATAGTTGCAGTCAGCTTTGTGCTGCTGCCGCTGTTATTTTTCTTTTTGGGAGGGATAGCAGCTTCAGCGGAAGGCTTTCTTATACTGGGCTATGTTATAATCTTCACACTCTTAAGAAGCCGTCTTTTGATACTTTTTTCAGCTATTTACACAGGTATAGTCTGCTTATGTTATTATGTGAATTCATTATATCCCGAGTATATAGCATTTCTGGGCGGCTCTTACGAGCATCTTGAACGTATAAAGTATATCGATGCCATCCAATCGGTAGTTGTCGTGAGCATTTTCATATGTGCGATCATAATGTACCAGCACGCGCTTTATAATAAGGAACTGAAGAAAAATGAAGCAGCCAGTCGCGCAAAAAGCGACTTTCTGGCAAATATGAGCCACGAGATAAGAACACCAATGAACAGCATCATAGGGTTTACAGAGCTTGCCCAGTACGACTACAATTCTCCGAGGACGGCGGAATACTTGAATGAGATCATGGAAAGCTCGGACTGGCTGCTGAAAATCATAAATGATGTCCTTGATATATCAAAGATAGAATCCGGAAAAATCGAACTGGAGCGTATCCCGTTTGATCTTGCGGAAATGTTTACATACTGCCAGTTCTCGATCATGCCGAAAACAGAGGAAAAGGGGATAACACTATATTGTTATGCCGAACCGTCACTTGGGAAAAAACTTGTCGGTGACCCGATAAGACTGCGTCAGGTAATAATGAATATCCTTTCCAACGCAGTAAAATTTACAAATGTCGGTATAATAAAACTTCTGGCGATCATAAGGAAATCAGATGAAAATAGCATAACTATCTATTTTGAAGTCAGAGACAGCGGTATCGGAATGACGGCGGAACAGATAACACGGATATTTGAGCCTTTTATCCAGGCTGACGGCAGTGTCATGCGCAGATTCGGAGGCACAGGTCTCGGACTGGCAATAACAAAGAACATCGTCGAACTGATGGGCGGTAAGCTTGAAGTAGAGAGTGTGATCGGAGTTGGAAGTAAATTCGGCTTTGAGCTTACATTCGAAACCGTTAACGACTCCGATATAAGCGTAGAAGCACCTAAAAAGGTATTCAGTGACATAGAAATACCAAAGTTCGTCGGAGAAGCACTTATCTGCGAAGACAATAACTTAAATCAACAAGTGATACGGGAGCATTTAACAATGGTCGGCGTAAAAACCGTTGTTGCAGACAACGGTCAGGAAGGCTTCGAAATCGTAGCATCACGTGAGAAAAACAACGAGAGACCGTTTGATATCATTCTTATGGATATCCACATGCCTATCATGGATGGTCTGGACGCTGCATCTCAGATAGCTGCATTGGGAGTAAAATCGCCGATCGTTGCAATAACAGCAAATGTGATGTCAAACGACCTGGAAATATACAGGGAAAAAGGGTTCAATGATTTCATAGGGAAACCATTCACATCGCAGCAGCTGTGGGGTTGTCTGATAAAGTATCTTCCGGTAGAAAGTTATTCGATCATAGACAGACACAAGCAAACAGTGGAGTATGAAAAACAGCAGAAACAAAGACGTGTTCATTTTGCTCAAAGCAATCAGACGATTTATACAGAAATCGTTAAAGCCTATGAAGCAGGCGATATAATTTTTGCACACAGATTGGCACATACATTAAAAGGGAGTGCGGCGCAAATAGGTGAGAAATCATTACAAACAGCAGCAGCAGCTGTAGAATCAATGCTTTCCAAGGGCAATAAACCGTTTGCAAAAGATAAAATGGATACCCTTAAAGAAGAATTACAATCAGTTTTAGATAATCTTTCACCATTGATATATGAAAAGAGTAACGACACAACTGAGAAAATCACTGATAAAGCAGTGATCCGGGTGATATTGGATGAACTGGACAATACACTGATCTCAAATGAGACCAGCAGCAGAAAAATGCTGGATGTTATACGTGCTATCCCGGGAGCGGATCTACTAGCGCAGAAAGTAGATGATTTTGAATTCGAGCAGGCGAGGATCGAGTTGTCCAGGCTCAAGGAATCTTTGGATGCAAGCGATAGTGAAAACGAGGTATAGTAAATGAAAAATTCCGTTGTTAACAAAATCCTTATCGTTGATGACGATAAGCAGAGCTTGATCGATCTGGTCGAAATACTGGATACCGAGTATATCGTGTATACGGCAAAGGACGGGGTATCCGCTTTGGAAAAAGTCAATGAGATCCTGCCCGATCTTATCCTGCTGGATGTCATCATGCCGTATATGAACGGGTTCGATGTCATTATGGAGCTGAAGAAATCAGATATTACAAAAGACATACCGATAATATTCATAACCGGTATGAGCGAAAGCAGCAGCGAGTTTGCCGGGTTATCGATCGGTGCTATCGACTATATAAGAAAACCTTTCGATGCAAATATCACTAAGCTCAGAGTTCAACACCAGATCAGGATTATAAATATGCAGCGGAGATTGGAATATACAAGCGTAGTCGCCGAAATGAGCAACCATGCTAAAACAGTTTTTCTGGCTAACATGAGCCATGAAATACGGACTCCGATGAGCAGTATTCTAGGTTTTACAGAGCTTGCATTGGCGACCGACCTTCCTGATAATGCAAGAGGTTTTTTAAACAATGTATTGGAAAACGCGAACTTGCTCCTGCAGATAACCAATGTCATTTTGGATATTTCAAAAATCGAATCAGGGAAGATGGAGCTGGAAAACATCCCGTTCGACCCGCATGCCTTGCTATCGGTATGTCAGGCTACGATCCTGCCAAAAGCAACCGAGAAGGGGTTGGATCTGCGCTTTTATGCAGAGTCATCTGCCGGCAGAATACCAAAAGGTGATCCGACAAGGCTTTTACAGGTGCTCGTCAATCTGTTATCAAATGCAGTAAAATTCACTACATCCGGCATAATAAAACTATTTGCGAGTATAGTAAGCACCGGCGAGGAAACGATCACTATGCTCTTTGAGGTGAAAGATACAGGTATCGGTATGTCGCCGGAGCAGGTAGTTAAGATATTTGATCCGTTTGTGCAAGCTGATGTTAGCACCACCAGAGAATATGGCGGTACGGGGTTAGGTCTGGCGATCACCAGAAACATTGTAGAAATGATGGGCGGCACGCTTAGGGTGCAGAGCATACTCGGAGAAGGCAGTATTTTCAGCTTCGAAGTAACCTTTGATACGATAGACGCGGATAGCGATGAGATGCTGAGGACTGTGAAGGTCAAGCTGCAAAAACCCACTTTTGAGGGTGAAGTGCTGATGTGCGAGGATAACCCGATGAATCAGAAGGTCATATACGAACATTTGGCGCAGGTGGGATTAAAAACAGTTATTGCGGAAAATGGAAAAGCCGGTTTAGATATGGTGAAAACACGCATTGAGAATAATGAAAAGCAGTTCGACCTTATTTTGATGGATATGCATATGCCCGTTATGGACGGTTTTGAAGCGGCAGAAAAAATCATAGCTCTTGATACCGGGACCCCGATCGTGGCAATGACTGCTAATATAATGACTGATGAGAATGATTTATATGAAGAAATCGGAATGAACGGCTACCTGGCAAAACCGTTTTCCTCTCAAGAATTGTGGCATTGTCTGCTGAAGTACTTTGAACCTGTCTCATGGCAGACAGAGGACGGTACCCAGCGTGTAAAAACAGACGATGAGATGTACAAAAAAATAGCCGACAGATTTGTTGAAAAACACAAGGATATGTACAGCGAGATAGAAAGTGCTTTAAACTCTGAAGACCTTGAGCATGCACTAAACCTGCTAAGCAACCTGAAAGCAGATGCCGCCCAACTTTACAAGGTACGCCTTTTGCAAGTAGTCGAAGAAATCGAAAACTATATAAAAAACAGAGAAGGTATCCTGGGCTCTCAATCGATGCAAACACTAAAAAAAGACCTTATAGAAGTAATTACAGAACTCTCCCCCCGCGATTGAGTGTTAACATTGAAAGAGGAATATAACAATGGATATCGTAAAAGGACAAGAAATTCTGGAAAAATACAACACTGAACAGTTCCATCTGCAGCATGCGGCTGTTGTCAGCGGAGTCATGCGTTATTTTGCAAGGGAGTACGACCCTGAGAGGGAAGAGTATTGGGCGCTCGTAGGATTACTGCATGACATAGATTTCGGAATGTACCCTGAGGAGCATTGCGTAAAAGGGGAGGAACTGCTTCAACTGGAAGGTTTTGAAGAGGATTTTATCTGCTCCGCTTTATCGCACGGCTGGGGGATGACAGGTTCTAGATTTGAACCTGAGCATATAATGGAAAAAATACTTTACGCATGCGATGAATTGACAGGTCTCATATGGGCAACCACGCTGATGCGACCATCAAAGTCGACAAAAGACCTTGAGGTCAGCAGCGTAAAGAAAAAATTCAAAGACAAAAAATTCGCCGCAGGCTGCTCCCGCGACGTAGTACGCAAAGGCGCTGAGATGCTTGGCTGGGAACTCGACGAACTTTTTGAGAAAACGATCATAGCGATGCGTACGCTTGAGCCACTCGTCTAGACTATCTCCATCAGGACATCAACGAATTCTGCCGGAGTCAGGATAAATGGCTCTGAAGGGAAATGTTTAGTGTTACCGGTGACAAGATAAGCTCTGCTTGATTGTGCAGTATCATAGAAAATTCGGTCATCTTCATCAGTGAAAGATTCATCCCCAACAGTTGGCATGATAGATAAACCGACACGGCAGATTTCAACGAGTATATCCTCAACATCTTTGGCATTCAAACCCAATTTTTTTCTATTTAAAACGTCACGGTACTCGGCTAATATGTCGCTATTGTAAACAATACAGAACTGTCTTTCTTTGAAAGCATTTATTATTTTAGCAGGGTTTCCGGTTGCTGATAAAAGACCTGATACTAATACGTTTGTGTCGAGAACAACATTATGCATTTGACGTTACCGCTCGGTCGCGCTTTTCTTTTCTGGCTTGTGCTATTTCTGCGTTAATTTCATCCAACGACATTTCCGAGGCACCGCTTTGTTGTGCAGAGTCTCGGATATTATTGATTGCTTTGGCTAGCTTAACTTGGTTGAGTACTGCTAAAGTATCTTCAAAATCTTTCTCATTAACCTGAATCATGATTGCCTTTGGCTTTCCATTACTGGTGACCACGATCTTACCATCGTCTGTTAACATATCGTTGATTTTTGATGTTGATGTCCGCAATTCTCGAAAAGAGAGGAAACTTGTATTTCCCATGTTTATCACCCCGATAATATTATTTTAGCGTTATAGAAAAAGTATACCATAATGATACCAATATGTACACACAATTATTTTCAGATGGATCATAAGCTAAGATGGAGTAAGATATAACTTTATTAAAACTGAACTTTCTTTTTGTTGAATGCAGACGGTACAAGTCTGTATGCTTCTTTTTTATCTGCTTTTACAATATACCTTGTTGCTATACGCGCATTGCAGTTCGGGCATAATATTGCGCCGTGATACTGTGAAAAGTCGATCGTTCCTTCAATGATCCTGTCATTATACAT
>Ga0123356_10001929_pt1 | contig 22452 bp, 27 predicted proteins | sample TergutEmb28metaG_2_FD_92546 | JGI IMG/M metagenome (GOLD analysis project Ga0123356, IMG submission 92546) | Embiratermes neotenicus P3 segment gut microbial communities from Petit-Saut dam, French Guiana - Emb289 P3 | ecosystem: Host-associated > Arthropoda: Insects > Digestive system > Gut ...
ACAACTCAGCCTACAAGGCACTCTTTATTGCCGATCCTGATCAAAACAATGCCGATGCCGAAAAATTCCACACCTCCAAAGCCACAAATAAAAAAGACCGGCTCAGAGAAACTCTTGCAAGGCAACCTACGTCGGGTGACCGGTTCTTGGAGGTCTTTTCTACCCATCCAAACATCATTAAACGCCTACGGGCATTGCAAGAACTCAGCCAAACGCCCAGCGCCTAAAGAACCAGTTAGTGGTTTAGGAAGGGGTTTACTCTTTTTTCGTTTCCAATTTTTGAGGTTTCGCCGTGTCCGGGGTAGACTTGCAAAGAATCGGGTAAGGCGTCAATTTTATGCAAGGAGCGCATCATGTCACTGTGGGAACCTTCGGGGAAATCTGTTCGGCCAATGGTGCCCGCAAATAGGGTATCGCCTGTGAATGCCACCTGCTCGTTTAGGAGACATATGCTACCAGGGGTGTGGCCGGGGGTATGGAGAACTTTTAGGGTTTCATCGCCGAATTTGATTAAACTGTTCTCTTCAAGCAGGATATGAGCCGGCTGGCCTTGGGTGTCTATGTCTGCTAAAAAGTAGGCATCTTGGGGGTGGATGCAGATTGGAACATTGTACTTTTTTTGCAGGATGCTATCGCCTCTAATGTGGTCGGAGTGGCCATGGGTGTTTAGGATGTATTTGATCTTTAAGCCGGCTTGGTCTATGTAATCTGTGATTAGTTTTGTTTCAAAGAGGGAATCTAACCCGGGATCAATGATGACTGCTTCTTTTGTTTGAGAGCAACTGACGAGATAGCAGTTGGTGGATAACATGCCAACACTAAAGGTTTCGATCAACATAGCAATCACAGGGGTAAAATGTGAAACCAAGATAAAGCATTTGCTTAACGGGCAATTATGACTTTTAGCGGTTTCTCAGAGGGGGTATTGGCTGTTTGGAGTGCTTGCTCGAATTCGTCGAGGTTAAAGCGATGGGTAATCAAGCCCTTCACATCTACCAAGCCGCGTGCAATCATCTCTACTGCGGCGGGATATTCTATTGGTGAAATATACATAGTGAAAAATGATGCTTCATCAGCATCCGCCAAGTTTAATCGGCCTCTCGATTCACCTATAAGCGCTACTTTGCCGGCTTTACGTACCAAAAACGGTGTCTGCTCCACCGCCGCTATGTTTCCAGTGGCTTCAATCACAAAATCAGAGCCATGTTTAGTTAGTTTACGTACTGATTGGATAACATTTTCTTTTTGGGCGTTTATAGTGATGTCTGCACCGTATTTCTGTGCAAACTCTAAGCGGTAATTTTCCAAATCCACGGCTATAACTCGGCACCCCTTTAACAATGCAATCTGGGTCATCAGCAAACCTATGGCGCCCTGCCCCACCACAGTTACCCAGTCACCCAAGTTTGGCTGTAGATAATTAAGTACCCGTAGCGCCAATGCAACGGGCTCCACTATGGCACCTTCTTCATCGCTAATATTTGAGGGCATAGTTATGAGACTTCGGGGTAGCATTGCTTTGGATTCTGCAAAGAATCCATCTCGGGTTAAGCCATAGAATTTGCCTCGGGTACAGTAGGAGGGCAGGCCGTGAAGGCAAAAGTAGCAGTGGCCGCAGTTAACCATGGGAACCATAACTACCCGCTCGCCGGTATCGGTTCGTATACCGCAGGCATCATGTCCAAGTATGCGGCCCTTTTTCATCCATCGCCAATCGCCACGATAGAAGTGCATATCAGTGCCACAAATACTGCCTGCCACAAAATTAACAAGTACCCGTCCAGCTTTGATTGGGGGCAGGGGAACGTTTTCGATTTGAACTTGATTTACACCACGGTATATAGCTACTTTCAAAAATATTCCTCACAGTGTTAGAGGGTATAAGACAGATTTATCTTTCTGTTTCATCAAGTAGGTAAATTAGTCTGGTATCGATATGGATTTGGAAGAGTACTCAAAAGATCGCCTCTGGCAACTGCTTGTGGAAACCGTCCACGTCGCCGCTATGTATCCTAGCCATAAAGCATATGTCCGTGACACAATTCTACCTGCTCAAAAAGACATCACCGCCACTGAGCTCTCTGAGCGACTAGGTATGCCGTTTGGCGAAGCACTGGTTATACTTGATGAATTAGCCACCGACAAACCGACTTTAGCTAAACAAAGATAGATGAATAGATAGAGCGGTATGTTTAGGGTTATTATCCATTTTTTAGAGTATAATCAAGTTTTTATTGGTACAAATAGATGAACTATAGGAGGAGAGTACGATGAGTTATCGCTTAACTAAAGCGGTTCCTGTTCATGGTTGCAGCTGTAAACTGCCCCAGTATCAACTGGGTGAACTTATCAATCAAGCGGGTTTAAACGTTGATTTGGGTGAAGAGGTGTTGGCGGGGCCTGGGGAGAACAGCAGTGTTATTCAAATTACGTCAAACACAGCAATTCTTAACACCTTGGACTTTTTTACACCAATGGTGGATGAACCCGAGATTCAGGGCAGGATCGCAGGTAGCAACGTTACAAGCGATATCTATACCATGGCAGTAACTAAAATTGCCAGTATCCTGACGATTATGGCTTATCCGGAGAATATGCCAAGCGAACTCGCCGTTGGTATGCTCAAGGGGTTTGGAGATTTTTGCCGTGAGACAGATACCCCAATTGTTGGGGGACATACTATCCGCAATCCCTGGCCGATCATCGGCGGCGCCGCAACAGGGATCGGGGATCCTAAAAAAATAGTCTACACCAAAGGGGCTAAACCGGGCGATCGATTATTCCTCACTAAACCCATAGGAATTGCTCCAGCTATGGCCGCTTATCGTCTGCGTAAAGAAGCGCAAGATCGTGAACTTTTAAAAGACATACCAGACGACCTTTTGGAGAGAACAATTAACCAAGCCATCACAGGTATGATTACCTCAAATAAATCCGTCGCAGAAGCTATGCAACAGGTCCCGGTCCATGCCGCCACCGATGTCACAGGCTTTGGGCTCAAAGGACATGCAACAAGTATGGCCGAGTTGAGTAGAGTAAACATCATTATCGATAAGCTTTGGGTTATCGGCGGCACACCCGTATTATCAGAGATTTTTGGATATCCACTTCTAAGCGGTGAATCAAAGGAAACCGCAGGCGGCATACTAATCGCTATTGCCAAAAAAGACACCGATGATTTACAAAGCGAATTAGATAAGCGCAAAATCCGACATGTTGAAGTCGGCTATGTTACGGATGGCAACGGAGAGGTAAACATACATAAAAACGCCGAAGTAGTTGAAGCATAACCATTTTCAGACGCTATTAGGCAACAACCCCTTTTTAGTTATTGAGGGTCAAATGCGTTTTAGCTATCTCGGGATTACGCTTGTCTTGGGTGTCAGAAACAACTGTTTCGCTTCAAGGACCGTTTCTACCTAAGACGATGGCAACGTCGAGTTTTTGGTCACTCAATAGAGATCAACAATAGATATTTTGTAGTTGAGCCTAAAAGTCTGCAAACACGTATAACACATAGCACTTGGTTGCTAACATAAAAGTCAGATTTTAGCCATGGTTTCTTCATAAAATGGGTATATCTTAGTTATGTTAGAAGTCGATCAAAGGAAATCTTTTAAAGATATACACACATTACAGATAATAGGAGAACAGTCATGGCAAAATGTCCCGCTTGTGGAAAAGAAGTAAAGACCGCAAAGAAAACCTGGAAAATGGCCGGCAAACCCGACAAGAACGGTAAACGAACCCAACTAACCATCGCACTCTATGACTGCTGCGGCAATACCATCAGACAAGTCATAGACAAACAAAAAATCTAGTGCAACTACTCCATTTCTTTTTTCTATCTTGCCATTTACAGCTTCTGTGACTACTCAAGGGTTACAACAAACGTTTAATTGTTTAGCGGTTCGCCAACTAGTAGGCGATAGGCGTGGCTTTTAACCATAAACGAGACCGTATACAAATTATCGCAGATATACTTGTTATCTGCAAAACCCCCCAGACTCAAACCTTCATTCGGCACCAAACTCACTTATCCTACTCGATGCTTCAGAATTATCTCATACAACTACTTGGGCGGCAGTGGCTACTACAGGTTCAAAGAGACAATAGACAAAAATTCTTCATAACCAGCAAGGGACAGGCGTTTTTGGATAAATGGATAGAGCTACAGAAACTTACCGGATTAAAAGAGAAACCGAAACTGGCAACTGTTATGTCACCAGCAAATATTCAGGCAACCTCAAAGCGACGTACTGATTAAGGTATAAACTGCGGGTTGCCCAGCTAGAACGTCTATGGTGCGTTGAGGAAACAATCCATTTATTACAAAACAATCCATCGGCTGCTTTAAGAGTAGTTTGGGCAACATCTGATCCACACTTGTGCGCATAGACAGCTCTACAAGATTATGTGGAGTTAGTTTTTTAATTAACTCAGCATCGGGGTATCTTTTGGGGTCTTGGGTGTAGATACCATCCACATCAGTAACTAAGAGTAGTCTTTGTGCTTCAAGTTTGGTGGCGAGATAGAGAGCTATAGAATCAGAGGTAATCTCCCAAGAGTTTTCCAAGGGATCTTCAGCGAACAAGAGTTGGGAGGGTAGAAAAATCGGCAACTTTCCCTGAGCCAGTGCAGTTTGGGTTTCCCTTAGCCCTTGTACAACAACTGAGTTAGCGGTTAAATCATTTAGTAACAAGCCGTACTGGTCCATGGCTAAAACAGCCATACAATGTGATGCTCTACCAGATAGCAAAAAGCGATCATCGAGTTGACGCACAGTATCTGCAAATTCACCACCACCAGGCACCACAACTAGTCGATGACTCATAGATAATGCACCTATTTTTTCGCATAAAGTTCGGAGTTTTTCGGGGTTTTGGGCTAAGCTTCCTCCAACTTTAATTACGGCGAGATCGAACACTGAAGGATAATGCATATACATAGGTGGATAGGAGGAGTTGTGTAAAACAGACGTAGCGTTTGGGGGAACCTGCTCTGAAGATTTAGCTTCAGGAAATAGTTTGTCACCCATGTTGTATATCAGCCCACATAGCTCAAAGTGCTGATAAGCAAATAATAACCCTATGCATTTAGCAGATAAATATCTGATCATTCCGTTGAGATAGCAAATAACAGGCAACAACTCGATTAGGGTTTACATAGCCAAATGCTCCGTACTTAAAAAGAGTCTTACTTATATCGCCCAAAGGATGTTAATTCCCTTAAAAACAGACACATTTGAAGGGCCCAAAATGATCACTGATGAACGAATAACTTCAAAAGTCACAGAATTAATGGAAACACTTGATCATATCAAAAAATACAACGCCATAGCACGTTCACTAAAACCCTTTATGCTTATCATCGGAGGTTCAATAGCAACATTCTTAGCGCTACTTACGGTATTTGACATCTACGGATTAGAACCCGGCCCCAATAACCCTATGTTTGTAGCGGGATTTTTGGCATCCCTGATTCCACTGGTGGGTCTTGCCTGTGGGATATTATATATGCGAAAACAAATCAACGCCGTTAAAGTAGGTGAATGGCGTCCTGAAATTTCTAAAGGCTTCGCCTCTACTCTAAAACTATTGGGGGAACTGAATTGGGAAAAGACCTTGGAAGATATCTCTATGGCACGGTTTGGCTACGCAATATATAGTCTTCTTAAGGCTGGGGCATGTTTGGTTATTTCAGTGGCTACTTTTGAGCTTGCATGGAATAGCTTAACGCTGATAGTTTTGCATAAATCAGTACTGTCTGGAGCTTTCTTTTGGGGGTTTATTGCTGTTTTAGTTGTAGTCTTTGTGCTTGGCAAAGATTTTCTGAGACGCTATCGAGAGTTGCGTGCGTTAGATATGTTGGTTTGGGAGTTGCGGTGGTTTAGTGTCGAGTTCGAAAAAGTCGAGTTCCAAGCTTGATCTCTATGTTATCGCCCGGATAATTGAGGCGCTAAAAGAGAAAAAAAATCTCAACCGAACCGCCCTAGCTACAGTCACAGGGCTATCGTATGATCGTTTGGTTAGATATCTTTCTTGGATGTCTGAGAAGGACTTTGTCACGTTAGACGCAGAAGGAATTGTTCATCTAACTGAGGAGGGTCGACACGCCTACGAGCAACTTGTTCAATGGATACTAAAACACATTGGACAGCTGAAATTTGGACGATTTGAACCAAGAACATAACCGGGCAGACTCTTTTGGCATCCTTCGGAGGAAAACCCTAGTCACAGGTTTGCTTTTTATCTCTTCATCAGAGATAGACGTGGATGTTTAAAAGGACTTATCGTGTAGATGCGAAACTATAGCCAAGGGACTTACGAAGCTGGTTTAGTGGATATTAAAATACCTGATTAGATTTGGACGATCTGAACCAGAACATAACCTGTGTGCAGTTTTATTTAGACTCCTTCGGAGTGAGCGCGGCTTTTATTATATGCACCGATAGGACTGGCAGGTATTAACATGATATCAAAAAATATTGCTGTAGTAGAGGCATTAAACGTTAGAAAAACGTATATGCTGGGCAAAGTCCCTGTAGAAGCACTCCGTGGCGTAAATTTTCGGGTGGAACAAGGAGATTTTGTTTCGATTTTGGGACCGTCTGGAAGCGGCAAATCCACGATGCTAAATCTCATTGGTGCACTGGACAAACCCACCGCGGGCACAATGCTCATTGATGGAGTAGACATAGGCAGACTAAACGATAATCAACTCTCAGACCTACGACGACGAATCGGATTTGTGTTCCAATTCTTCAATTTAATTCCAAGACTAACAGCACGCGACAACGTCGAATTAGCCATGTCCATAGCAGATATCGGTAAATCTGAACGCAAAAAACGCGCACTTGAACTTCTAGAAACTGTAGGACTCAAAGAACGCATCAACCACAAGCCTGCCGAACTCAGCGGCGGCCAGCAGCAACGCGTAGCCATCGCCCGCGCACTAGCCAACAATCCCAAATTCCTATTGTTAGATGAGCCGACAGGCAATGTGGATTCCAAAACAGCCAGCGAAGTCCTATCCTTGATTCAAAACCTAAACAAAGAACAACATGTCAGCATCATCATGGTTACCCACGACGAAAGATTAGCCCACCAAGCCAAACGCACCGTAAAAATGTTTGACGGCGAAATAAACTCAGACGTGGTGAACTAGATGAAAACCACAGACGTATTTGGATACTCCTTCAACGCAATCAAACTCCGCAAACTACGCGCCGCACTAACCACTTTAGGTGTAATCGTAGGCATAGCAGCCATCGTAGCACTGCTCTCAATAACACAAGGTTTGCAGGTAACCTTAACTGATCAGCTCAATCAAGGTTTATCAGCCAATACCCTAATTGTGAGAGCTAACAGCGGAGACGACGAAGGCATAGGCGGATTTGGTCAAGGTAGCAGCGGCACGGGCTTTAGTCTCTACACCAATTATACCAAAGAAATAAACGCGCTCTCACCCGATATAGATATGACTATAGCGATTATGAGTCGTAGTGGACGGGTCCAATCGGGTGATTTTGTTCGCTCAGTTATGCTCTATGGGGTAGATTTTAATGATTATGCCAAGGTTTACTCAACCTTTACAGCAGAAACCGGATACATACCCACCGACCCAATAGACATCCAAATTGTAGTAGGCAGCAACGTCATCAAATCACCCAAAAATGATACAGTATTCTTTGGTGTAGGCGATTTAGTCAATGTCTCATGGGTTAACGCCACTGTATTGCCACCAGTTAATGAAAAATACACCGCCGTCGTTGCGGGAGTATTGGAAAAAGTCGGCGGCATTAGTCTAAGTGGACCCTCAGATACAGGCGTCTATATCCCCATCGAAAAAGCTGAAGAATTCTTTGGAACCGAGCAATGTGACACAATAATTGTCATCCTAAAGGAAAGCGACAACGCCACCATAACTAATGTCTCTAACGCAATAACTGCTCATTTCAACAACCAAGTCAGCGTCACTGCAGCAACCACAATTCTAGATTTGATCTCTTCAGTGTTTAGTACAATCCAACTATTCCTAGGCGGCATCGCAGCGATTTCACTACTAGTTGCAGGCATAGGCATAATGAACATCATGATAGTATCATTGATTGAACGCACTCGAGAAATTGGTATCCTCAAAGCACTAGGCATGAAAAGCAGAAGTGTACTGGCAATATTTCTCGGTGAATCAGTCATCATCGGCTTAATCGGTGCTTTAGCCGGCATTGGATTGGGCTGGGGCTTAGCAGTTGTCGTCGCAGAAGTACTTGGCTCAGGAGCATTCAGTGTCGGAGTCGGCGGCGGAAGCGGTGCATTTGCCATAACACCACTATTAACCCCCACTGTTTTCGTGGGAGCACTGGTTTTTGGCATAGGCGTCAGCGTCATCTTTGCACTCTACCCCGCATGGCGGGCATCAAAACTAAAACCAGTAGACGCACTCAGATACGAATAAACAACCTTTTTTATTTTTATTTTTTATCCAAATTTTTATCAACAACTGCTTTCTAAATTCAAATTAAAAAATAGAACAAAAAATATAGTGCATTTCTTTGTTTGTTTGTGATCCGTAGAAGTTTTAAAGAGGAAGCAACATTAAACAACAGGTGTTCTGCTTGAAGCGGCTCTATCCTGATCAGCCTGCAGTGGGAATTGGAATTGTCATCGTAGAGGATCAACGAATCGTACTTATTAAACGCGATAATGAACCGGCTAGGGGTAAATGGACCGTCCCCGGTGGGTTAGTGGAACTTGGCGAATCCAACGAGGAAGCAGTCATCCGCGAAGCCAAAGAAGAAACCTGTTTAGATGTGGAAAAGCCCCTACTTGTAGATGTGATAAGTCAAGTGGATTGGGATACAGAGGGCAAAATCAGATATCACTATGTCATAGTTGACTACCTTGTGCAGGTTAGATGTGGTAATATCGCCGCGGCAAGCGATGCCGCAGAACTCCGATGGGTACCCTTAGAGGAAGTAGAATCATATGAGTTAACACCTTCTTTTCGCCGCTTCTTTGATAAGAATAAAGAAAAACTGGTAAAGGCCAACTCTTTTGTCAAAGCCGTTTCTTAGGTTAAATACCGGGGGTGGGATTGTCGTGTTTGCGTCTGGAGCTTTTCCTCAAAGTCACGGCTTAGACTTTGAGATGGCATATTTAAACACTAAACGGAAGTATGTTGCTTATCTCTAATAAGCCTAACTTTTTCGTAATCTCAAACAAAACCACTAACAACATCAAATAGTTGTGTGATAAATATTAAAATTAAAACTCTAACTTTATTCTGGTTAAAAATCAGCCTAAACCCCGATCAAAATGTTCAGCTAAACATGCCCAAAGGGTAAACCAAGAAAACAGCTCATACCCTTTCTTTCCTCACAGCCATATTAACAAAAACTGTTTTATATGAAGAGCCCTAAATACAGATAGGGTTAAACATGAATAAAATTATCCTTTTCATGTTGCTTTTCTTTTTCATAAGCGCAACATTTGCAACAGCATTCACTTCTGTTTCTGCTTCAGAGTTAGTTGAGGATTCCTGGAATACGATGGCTCCAATGAATCACGCCAGAGCTCATTTGGGCGTTGTTGCTGTGGATAGCAAGATCTACGCAATTGGCGGCAGTCTGGCAGTGGTTCCCATCCTTAATGACGGCACCCTTAATGCAAGCATTTACATGGCCACTAACGAGTGCTATGATCCAAAGACCAACACATGGATTACTTTAACCTCTATGCCTACCCCAAGGTATGATTTTGCTATAGCGGCTTGCGAAGGCAAAATCTACTGCATCGGCGGCTATGGTTACACTGAAAAAGGGTTGACGTACAGTCCTCTCACTGTGAACGAGGCCTATGATATAGCCACTGATAGTTGGAGTACTAAAGCCGCTATACCATTTAGTGGAGGGCAAACAGAGGCGCAAGTTGTAGATGGAAAAATTTTTGTCATAGACGAAGACCTCAATACATTGTTTATGTATGATCCAGTTACGGATTTATGGATCACAAAAACCAGTATGCCCAATAGAGGAGCAGGTCTTGCTTTGGATGTGGTGGAGGGGAAAATAATAGTTACGGGTAAATTTTACTCCAACAGAGAATCTGGGGTATCCCGTGATTTGAAGGTTTGGATTTATACTCCCGAAGTGGATACGTGGAGGGAAGGAACCGCGGGATATAGAACGACGGATAGTTTTGCAGCGGGGGCAACAACGGGTCTTTATGCGTCTCAAAAGTTCTATGTTTTTTGTGGAGATGGGGCAACAAAGGCTACGTTTGTTTATGATCCTGTAGATGATGTTTGGTCAACTGTTAAAGCAAGACCGGCAGGTCGTTGGTCTTTTGGTGTTGCTGTTGTTGATGATGTTTTTTATGTAATCGGGGGATTTACCGAAGGTTTCACTGATAAGAATCCGGGGCCTTCACCGCCTTCATCGCTAAATGAGCAGTATGTGCCTCTTGGTTATCAGGGTGCTCTGTCCTCAGATCCGGGGTCTTTGTTAGATAATCTGGTTCTTGTAGGGGTAGTGGTTGTAGCGGTTGCGGCTGTTGCTGTGGCAGGGACCTTATTGTTCTTTTTCAAAAACAAAGGAAAAAATAAAGAACAACCCTTGGCGTATCTAACTTCTGTATCTACGTTATTAGCTTTTAATTTCGCCCTTTTTCCTCTTGTGTTTATTTTAAATTGGCGGGTGCTGTTGCAATATCCTTATTTTTCTAGCTAAGAAGAAAAATAACCGTAGTGCCGAAAGTGGGACACATCTATCTGTGTCTGGAGTACTTCCTCAAAATCATGGCGTAGATCCTTGAGCGTCTGTGGTGTCTGACCTTTTTGATGAGGCGTTTATTTTAATCGCCTTAAGGCTTTTGTAATGCTTTACGGAGGGTATCTGCGGTGAAGGCTCCAACTATGAATAATATGAAAAAGGGTACCCAATACTGGGCGGTCAGTGGACCTGTGAGTTCTCTAACGATCATTAGCGGTATAAGGGCGGTGAGAAAACCTGAGCAAAATATCGCACTCACTCTATCCCATAGCTTTTGCGTTCTGTTTTCATTTTTAGGAAGTTTAAAACCAGTTTTATGCATAATATATCGTAAAATCAACAGCAATATGAACCAAATAGAAACAAATGTGAACGACCCTAAAAGATTCGTGGCCCAAACAACAAAATAAACAATAGGCACAACAAGCACTGCCAAAGCTATCAACAAAAACACAGTGCCCTTAGTTATTTTCATAAACTCAGCCCTAAGATAATATGTAAAAACATTTTTTATAACTTTTTTGTGCTTCCTACCACAAAATATGGTTACAAACCCATGATGAGTATTTGGGGTTAGTTGCCATAATTGACTTATTTTTGGGTGAGATTTTTTTATGGGGATTATTTTGGAAAAAAATGTTTTGGTAAATCTTGATGAGTTGGATGGTAAAGATGTTATTGATATAAGCGGTACCGTTCTTGGGCAGGTGAAAGGTTCTAGAGTTAGCGTTAAAAATTGGCGGATTACACATTTGAAGGTCAAGTTATCCAATCAGGCGGCTGAGCAGTTGGGGTTTAAGAAACGGTTTGGAAGTGCAAGTGTTTGTATGCCCGTTTCACTGGTCTCGGCAGTAGGAGATGTTATAACCACTGAGAGTACGCTAAGTGAATTACGTCAAACCGCCGAGATTATAGAGTGCCCCGAGTAGTTAATTACCGCTTATCGAACGGCCCCGCGTATTTACGGCATTTCACTGTTTCTAGTAAAGGTAGGTTAAACTTTTTTCGGGAACTCAGGCTACAAGGTCGAGTGGAAAGAGTTAGAGATGTTGTTTGATTTTCGCGGCCATTTCATCGAGTTCTTTGCGTTCTGCTATGTTGAGTTCAGTGAAACTTGGCAAAGATAGTCCGTTGAAACGTGAAACTATATGAACGTGATAGTGAAAGATTACTTGTCCTGCTGCTTTACCGTTTTGTTGGATTATGCTTATGCCATCGGCGTTGGTTGCATTTTTTATGGCGGTTGCAAGGGTTTTTGTTACGGCGTAGATTTCTTGTAGATCATTTTTTGGGATATCAAAGATGTCGGCGTAGTGATTTTTGGGGATAACAAGGGTATGGCCTTTGCTTAGGGGTTTTATATCAAGAAATGCTAGAACAGTGTTGTCTTCATATAGTATGCTTGAGGGGACAGTTTTTTGGATAATTTTGCAGAATATACAGTTTTCGTCGGTGTTCAATTCATATCACCAGGTGTTGTTTTTGTTGATCAAACAGTTTATATGTTGTGCACTTTTATATGTCTTTTATCTGAAGATTGATGTTTATGACTGAGCTGGAAGACAGAGTGCGTACTGAGGTGGGCAGTATTCTTGATCCTGAAACGGGGCAGACTTTTGAGGAAATGCAACTAATTCAGAGGGTTAAAGAAACTGCGTCGGGTATGGTTACTGTTGAGTTTATGCCAACTAGTCCGTTTTGTCCCATCGCCTTTAAACTTGCTGCAGACATCCGTGAGGTTGTCAAAGCTGTTTTGGGGGTAGAGAGGGTGGTTGTTTATTGTCGGGGTCATGCGATGGAAGAGCAGATTAATGAAATGGCCAACAAATAAGTTGGTGTGCTGTTGGTTATTTCATTTTGCTAAATGCCCATGTGCCGATGCCTATCATGATTGCGTCAAATATGCACAGAACGGCTATGTTGATGTAGAGGGGGTTTAGGGGTGTCCATGCTGAGCCTGAGATGACTGTGCGCAGAGCATCTACGCCGTATGTGAGGGGGTTAAATCTGGCAGCAATTTGTAGCCATTCTGGAGTGCCGGCGCCTGTAATGGGGAACAGTGAACCGCTTAGGAAGAACAGTGGCAGGTTGATGAAGGTTTGAATGGCTCCAAAGTTTTCAAGACTGCCCATGAAGCTAGCTATGATTAGGCCTATACTGACTAAACCAATGGTGATTAGTAACATGATAGGCAGAGCAGCAAATAATGAGAGTGGGTTGAAGGGGATACCCAATATGAATCCGAAGGCAAATACGATTAAGCCTTGAATCATTGCGGCTGTGCTATCGCCTAGCATTTTGCCCAGAAAGATTGTGAAGCGCGATACTGGGGAGACTAGAACCTCTTTCATAAATCCGAATTCTTTATCCCAAATTACGCTTATACCCATAAACATGGCTGTAAAGAGCAACGTTTGTCCAATGATGCCTGGGAAGAGGTACTGTTGGTAATCTATGCCCGGTATGACTAGGCGTGCTCCAAAACCGGCTGCGAAAACAACCAGCCACAATAATGGCTGAATAAAGCTAACAACGACGCGTACGCGATCGCGCAGGAAGCGTTTGAGTTCTCTTAGCCAAAGGGTGTAGAGGGCTCGTGTTTCGCTCATCGTATCGCTCTCCTGTGAATGGCCGCTAACCCATGTAGCTCTTTAGTTGAATCTGCGCGTATTGAGCGTCCGGTGTAGTGTAGAAATACGTCTTCGAGATTGGGTTCTCGAGATACCAAGGATTCGACATATATGTTGTTGTGTGCGGCTAGTTCCATGATACGCGGCATTGCAGTTTTACCATTGGGCACCGTAATTTCTATGGCGCCATCGACTATGCGGGTTTTGTTAAATCCCAGCCATTCCGTCACTAGCTTTGAGAGAGACTCAAGATCGTTTGCCTGAACGGTTATAACATCGCCCTCAAGAGTGTCCTTTAGCTTAGAGGGAGTATCTAATACCGCGATTTTGCCGTGATCCATAATTGCAATACGATCCGAGAGCCTATCGGCTTCGTCCATGTAGTGAGTGGTTAAGACAACAGTTATGTCATGGGCTTCTTTGAGTTCTTTTATGTATTTCCAAATGTGATCACGTGTTTGGGGATCCAAGCCCACGGTGGGTTCATCAAGGAACAAAACTGTAGGGTAATGAAGTAAACCTCTGCCAAGCTCAAGTCTGCGCCGCATACCACCAGAATAGGTACGCAATAAACTATCTGCTCGGTCTTCGAGCTCTACGAGATTGAGAATACGCGCGATACGATCGCGTTGCTCTGATGCCGGCACGCCATAGAGGTTGGCATGCATGTAGAGGTTTTCTCTACCGGTTAAACGGTCGTCTATACTTGGATCTTGAAAAACAATACCTATGGATTTGCGGACTTGATTGGCTTGACGCATTATATCAAAGCCATTTACTAGAGCAGTACCTGAGGTAGGTTTTAGAATAGTACAAAGCATAGAGACAGTTGTTGTTTTACCTGCACCATTGGGCCCAAGTAGCCCAAAGATTTCACCTTTCTCCACAGTTATATCTAAACTATCAACTGCTTTGAAGTGGTCGTATGCTTTTGTTAGTTTGAGGGTTTCAATAGCATGAGGCATTTTGGTCGCTCTTTTTAAAGGAAACCATGAATGATTTAAAGATATTTGCCAACATACCAGATTAGCTAGATCATTTGCGTAATACGGTAATGCACAAAGACAGTATGTAGAAGATGAGCAGCAGTCTTAGATGTTAACATACGGATAAAGATAGATAAACTATTGATATTTGATACAAATAAAAATCAGCTACATAGGTTGAGGTTTATATTTAGTCGATCAATAATCTTTGCCAAATCACGTTGTCGGGCCTCCTCGCTCTTAAACGAAAGGTATCTACCTGTGTATGAAAGCCGAACAGACGGTGGCATCTTACAAAAGTTTTCATATGCGGGAGATATACCTACCAGCTTTTCTGTGAACTCTTCGATTTGTTTGTCTGTTATCGGTTCGCGCTTTGGTGTGTCCCAGGTACCGTTTCTTTTTGCGGCCTCAATTGCTTTTTCACCCAATTTGGTCACAACTCCTTTTTCTTGTAGTGTCTCCACCGTTTTCTTGTTTTTTTTCAGACCAAGGGCTTTTTGTACGACGTTGAGCAAAATATTTTATGTATTTTGTTTCATCGATACTTTTCATCTGCCCGTCTATCCACCCAAAACAAAGTGCTTCTTCCAAGGCGTCATTTGCAGATAAAGTAATAACCGCTTTTGTTTTTCCAAATACAAGCCACACGCCGCGTCTAACTTCAGCGTTCTCTTGTAGCCATGTGCGAAAATCAGTGCGTGAAAGAAATAGCAGTTCAGGTACATCTGGGCGCATAATCAAACAATCATTTAACCGAAAATATAAACAATCTGCACTGTTCTTGTTCGAGTCAGCAACTCAAAAAAAGGATACCTATAATTGATGATGATGCACAGATCAAACAGCTACTTGTTAGTGTGGAGCCTGATCTTAAAAGTAGCCTACGTAACTTTTTCAGTTTTTTAAGCATAGTTGCTTAATTTTAGATTTTAAGCATTAGCTAACATTAGGCTTAAATACTGATAAAAACTATTTGCAATGGGCGTGTCAGAGCATGAGTAGCAGTTCAAATGCGGTTGAGTTAAGAGGCGTAACTAAACGCTTTAATGAATTAGTGGCCGTAAATAACATTAATTTAACCCTAGGTACAGGCGAAATCTTTGCCTTGTTAGGACCCAACGGTTCAGGTAAATCCACCACCCTCAAGATGTTGCTGGGTCTTTTGCAACCAACGGCGGGCTCAGTAAATGTGCTTGGGATTGATGTAGCTAAAGATCCGGTTGCAGTTAAGCGCCAAATTGGCTATGTTCCCGAGTCTCCGGATTTATATGAATTTTTAACCGGTATTGAATATCTTGATTTCATAGCTGACATCTACAATGTCTCAGCAGCTGAAAAAAAGCAACGTATCACAGAATATCTAAAGGCACTTCAGCTTGAAGGCCGAGAGGGAGACATGATAAACAGTTACTCAGATGGTATGAAAAAGAAAATCAGCCTCATCTCAGCTTTTTTACATAAACCAAAACTACTCATTCTCGACGAACCACTAAACGCACTTGATCCCCGAAGTGCAAGAATCATCAAAGACTACCTCCAATCCCTCAAATCACAAGGCGTCACAACTATTCTCTCAACCCATGTGCTAGAAATCGCAGAAGCAGTGTGCGATCACATAGGCATCATGTATCAGGGTAACATCTTGGCACTGGGCAGCATGAGTGAACTTAGAGAAAAAGCCAGCTTACCCAGCTCAGGCTTAGAAGACATATTCCTCAAGTTAACAGGAACAGGCGACCTAAAACCGGTCGTTGAGGAACTGTTAAAATGAATTGGCGAACCATCCGCTACCTAATTAGCGTAGATCGCAAATCCGAGCGGCTAATAAGAGGCGTTAAAACTACTCGATACAAGGAGCGGGGCATACTTGCCTACTGGTACTATTGGGTTGCTGCAATCATTGGTTTGGTCGGCGGATACTTAGCCACACTTTTGACTGATCTAATTTATGCAAGTCCTGAACAGATAATATCTGAGCCGCTCGATGTTGTGGCTACGGGTTTCTTTATTGCACTACCAACGCTAGTTATGCTGGGATGTATCGTTTTTACGATGTTCCAACAGATTCAACTATCAGGTAGGAAAGCTTCTCGAGTGGTGAATTATTGGTTACCCATCACTTGGCAAGAACATACGGTAGCATCAATTTTATCTAACCTGCTGGGGGTTCCCCTCTCATTGGTTATAGGGTTTTCCGCAGGTGTCCTTGTCTTTTCGGCCTTTAACGGTTTAATATTAGCAGGTATCTTGACCTCTCTGATGTTATGTGGGTCAGCATTTATCGCAAGCACCACAACAGAAATTGTCCGTATAGCACAGACAAGATTTACCGGTGCAGTTTACAAATCTAGTGGCAAAGCGGCTGTCTGGGTACGCTTTATTGGTACGCTTTTATTCTTTTTGATCTTCTACCTTGTGTACTTTGCGATAGTTCAGGGTCCCGCACAATCCATCCAAGGCCTAACAGCGGCACAGAATAATTTGTGGTTTATACCATTTGTCTGGTTTGGTCTTACCCTATTCTATCTCTTAAAGGGCATATTTTTAGAAGGCCTGCTCTTTCTTGGACTATCGGTATTATTCGCAGGAGCACTGTGCTACTTAGCCATTGCGCTCAACAAACGGTTTGGTCTCTATGAGCCGCCGGCAATTACAGTCCAGACTAAAGGAACACAATACGCACCTAAAGCAGGCATCCTAAATAAATTCGGTTTAACTAGCATTGAAACAGCAATAATTCGTAAAGACATACGGTCCTTTACAAGACGCCGAGAACTAATAACAATATTCATCCTGCCCATAGTCTTTATGATAGTACCCATTTTTACCTCCATAAACACCAGCACTGGAGGGGAAGACATGATGGCTGAAGCTATAGTTAACTTGATGTTTAGCGGTATGGCTTTTATTTTACCGGCTGCCTTGATGGCAATGCTATTGGGTAACATGCTCATAGGAGAAGAGGGCCAGGCGGTTTGGCGCATCTATGCCTCACCAGTCTCTGCCAAAAATTTGGTCAAAGCCAAATATATCTTCTTAATCGGAATGGCAACTGTTGCACTGATTCTAACAAGCACTGTCGGAGCCATCTTCTTTAAAGCATCACCCACAATGATAGCAGTTGGTGTTTTGGAAGGATTGTTTGTGCTTTTTGCGTTGGGTACAATCGGTTTGCTGTGCGGGTTTAAAGGTGCCGATTTTACTGGAACGTTCCGGCAACGAATGATCCGCCCAGAATGGGGACTAATAAGCTTCCTTGCGTGTCTGGGTGCAACTTTAGCAATACTGGCACCGCTTGTACCATATCTACTTGTAAATGTTATAGGTGGACTTTTGCCGTTACCGTTTGCACTTCCAGCGCTGGGATTAACTGAACTGGCGATTTCCGTAGGAATCAGTGGAGCCATTGCAACAGTGATTACAGTCGTTTGCTATAGAGCCAATCTAAACTATGCAAAGGAACTCATACGTAAAGCAGAAATTTAGAGGTATCTAAGAACGAAAACGTTATATGCAGATAGAGTATCAAGACAGGTTTAACTTGCTTGGGGAATCTGTATGGGAACTGAGGGGAAAGGAACAATCTTTCGCAGAAAAGATGACCGCTACCTGCTTTATCTACCTGTCCGCTTAGTAGATGACAGTATGTTTCCACTAAAATGCGAAAACTCAATGCCAGTTAAAATCCGCTTCAACCCAAACGATGGAAAACTAGTCGTTGAAAAATGGACCGAAAAAGAAAACGAATAGAACAAAATTTTTTATTTTAATTTTAGTTTAGTTAGCTCAAACTACGCAAGAACAGATAATTTCGTGTGAGCTGAGTTTTTAGTTAAAATTAAATTGCATGTTTTTTCCGTTTCCTTTGTTTAGTGGTTACAGTTTTTGTGCTCTTTTGAAATAGAAAAATAAACCTCCAACAATAACACTGACAAGTACAACTATAGAAACTATAAGCACCACATAACCCGTCAGGCTCTCATCGTTAATATTGTCGCTGTCGTCGGTAGGATATATATTGTTATACTGTGTAGCGGTGTTACCAGAAATCACACCAGCCCGCTTGTTAAATGTGCCAGCGTTATATAAGCCTCCACCAACTTCAGCTGTATTGTTAGAAATTACACCATTTTCAGACAAACTAAAAGTGCAATCATAATCATTGAATACCCCACCACCATTACCAAAAAGATCCTCAACAACTTCAGCTATATTGCCAGAGATTACACCTCCAGACATACTAAAAGTTGCATCTCTATAACCACCCCCATTGTATATGCCACCACCATCCATCGCCTTATTGTTAGAAATCATACCGCCAGACATCATAAAAACGCCTTCATTGCACACACCACCACCCATAACAAGATAGGGCGAAGATACACCGTTTCCAGAAATCTCACCACCAGATAAACTAAAATTCGCACCATTTCTACCGTTGAACACCCCACTACTTTCTAGGTTATCAGAGATTTTGCCCCCAGACATACTAAAACTACCACCGTTGCGTACACCCTCACCCTCAAAGTTGCCTGAAATTTCACCACCAGACATAGTAAAATAGCCTTGGTTAGACACACCAGCGCCAAAAGGTGCATTGTTTTTAGAAATTATGCCTCCCGACATATTAAAAACGCCTTCATTGTAAACACCCCCACTACCAAAACCGCTAATATAACTAGGCTCAAGACGATTATCTGAAATCTCGCCACCAAGCATATCAAAAATACCTTGATTGTACACGCCACCTCCACCAGCCGGGCCGTTCTTCCCTACGTAGTGGGTATTTTCAGAAATTTTGCCGCCTAACAGTCTAAAATTGCCTTGGTTCCACACCCCATATTTGTGATTGCCCGAAATTTCGCCATCAGACAGGATAAGAGCACCGCCAGAATTAACCAATACTCCCGTAGCACGATTGTCATCATCTCTATGAGTTACAATGATACCGTCAAGCAACAACGAGCCATCCGTCTCAACAACAATAATAGTGCTCTGCTCATTGGTACCAATTAATTTGTAAAATTTTGTTGCACTTGTGCTTGTGAGTGAGATATCTTTGTTAGCAGATATATTGAGCGCAGAGTCGGTTAATGTGATATCCTTATCCAGTGCGATAACTGTAGAGCCTACAGCATTATTGACAGCATTTCTAAGTTCCCTCTCGGTACTAACCACTCTATCAGATGCACCCAAAACAAAAGGAAAAACACCACCGCTAAATACAGAAACAAAACAAGAAAAAAACAACACCACAACAAACAATAAAGAAACAAAAAAAGCCACACTATAGAAACAACAGAAATGGACATTAGATTTAACAGCCATATACATTGAGATAACCTCGCAGTGGTGTATCTTAGAATTCAACATACTTTAAAGACAGGTTATATAATTTACTACAAAAAACCCACTGAAAACACGGTTTTAGAGTTCTCCCAGTATCGGTTCACAGCCAACGGTACACCCTAATACAAAGGCTCAGAAACTATACCACGATCTTGAGGATAAAACCCTGTGTTAGTCGGATGAGACCCACTTTCAGCTTTAGCCTTTAGATAGAGGATTATTTGATCACTCAAATTTCTTTTAAGTGACAAAAGTACAGTTTAGGTTTTAACAGACAAGCTTACTTTGACTCATAAGTCTGCTCTTTGGCATAAAAACAATCAGCAACACTTGAAAGAACCAACGATAAGGTACTCCACATTAATGCACTACCATCTTGTAAACGGAAAAGTTGGAGCTCCATGGTCCACAACGCTGCCACTGGCTACATCATTACCTTTGGAGACAGCATTATTATTAGTAATCACACCACTTGCCCTGTTAAAAATGCCATCATTATTGTATACACCACCACCGTAAATTGCTGTGTTGTTAGTAATTACGCCATTAGACATACTAAAAAGACCAGACACGAAAAAAGTATCATCAGGCTTAACTTCAGCAAAGACATTAGAGTTATACACACCGCCTCCATGACCTCCAGCGTCATCTATGGCTGTGTTGTCAGCGATTACTCCACCTGACATAGTAAAGTTGCCATTGTTACATACACCGCCTCCATCTAGAGCTGTGTTACCATAAATTTTGCCACTTGACAACTCAAAGGATCCAGGTCCCACATATATGCCACCGCCATTACGGTTAGCTGTGTTATTAGCAATTAGCGCATCACCACACATTTCAAACGTATTACCACCATATACACCCCCGCCATTTTCAGCCGTATTATTAACAATCACGGCATTATCTGACATACTAAAAGAACCCCCACAACTAGTTAAAGCATGATTCACAAATACACCCCCGCCATTTTCAGCCGTATTATTAACAATTAGCGCATCACCACACATTTCAAAATGACCCCCAAATGCACACACACCACCACCACACCCAGCGGTGTTGTTAGCAATCACACCACCAGACATCACAAAAGAACCCCAATAACCAATATTCACGCCACTATCTTTGTTGTTAGAAATTATGCCACCAGACATCACAAAAGAACCCCCGTGAGCAGCATATACGCCATCACCAACATATCTAGTGGCCAAGTTTACGCCACTATCCTCATTATTAGTGATTAGACCGCCTACCATCTCAAAAGTGCCAAAATTTGCCACTCCGCCACCACCAAATAACCCCATAGTGTTACCGGAAATTTCTCCATCCAACAAAATGAGCACACCATCAAACTCAACAAATACGCCCCAGCCCTCAGCACCTGACACATGAGTTACAATGATGCCATCAAGTCTCAATATGCAACCATCATTAACAATAATAGTATCCTGTGGATTATCGGGATCATGTTTACTTGCTCCAATTAGTTTAAAAAAATTAACGTTGTTGTTGCTTGTTAGGGTGATGTTTTTATTGGCAGAAATAACAAGTGACTTTGCAAGTTTGATATCTTTGTCAAGTGTGATAATTGTAGGTTCCAGGGCATTATCGACAGCATTTCTAAGTTCTTTTTCGCTCCTAACATGTATAGTACCATCCAAGATAGTATCCTCTGAATTTATCATAAATGCACAAACAGCCAACAACGAAAAAATTAACAACACAACTATCAGGGCAAGTAATATCATAGTGTTACGCGAATTATGAACCTTAAACTTAGACCCAACAGCCATACGCATATGTCATCTGCCTTGTATAAACACACAATAATGCAGAGTGCTAATGTATCTTGTGTTTTTGGAGGCAAAAGAGTGGAAGTATAATTGTGAAGCAGAAGATTTCTACGTTACTTAGCAACCAACAGGTTAGAATCTGCCTAAGTTGTGGTCCGACAAGTTCTCATGGAAAGTAAAGACGACAAACTATGCATTCAGTTCAACTCATAAAATGTTTGTTTTTACGCAACTGAGTATCATATTGCAGTCACAAATTTATTTAAACGCTCAAAAGTCTCTGCTGACAAAGGAGGTCACATTATGCCTATGAACATATATGAAACCTTCAAGTGTCCCATCTGTAAAACAGAATTCATAAACCCTGAAGAACTTCGAGTTCACAGAATCAACACCCACAAAGGCCAAATCCACGAAATCGGTCTGGGAGCTTTCCCCTAAACACCAACCATGTTTAATTGAGGGTATATATGAAGCCACTAATAACACTAACTTGTTCTGCCTTCAAAGAAGGGGAAACCATTCCAGAAAAATACACCTGTATAGGTCAAAATCTAAATCCACCCCTAAACATTGAAAACATACCTAAAAATACAAAAGGTCTTAGCTTAATTTTTGAAGATCCCGATGCACCAAACGGTGTTTTTACTCATTGGCTAGTTTGGAACATTCCCGTCTCCACAAAGAGCATATCTGAAAATGCCAAGCCGAGAACAGAGGGATTAAACAGCAACGGCAAAATTGGATACATGGGACCCTGTCCACCCAGTGGTAAACCACATCGATATATCTTTAGAATTTATGCGCTTGATATTGAATTAAACCCTAACTCTGCAAGTTTTTGGTAATATGTGGGTCTAGTTTTTCAAGTATTTGTCTTGTCTTTTTGGGGATTTCAGAAAGCTCCCAGGTCTCAGCTA
>Ga0123356_10001930_pt1 | contig 22448 bp, 31 predicted proteins | sample TergutEmb28metaG_2_FD_92546 | JGI IMG/M metagenome (GOLD analysis project Ga0123356, IMG submission 92546) | Embiratermes neotenicus P3 segment gut microbial communities from Petit-Saut dam, French Guiana - Emb289 P3 | ecosystem: Host-associated > Arthropoda: Insects > Digestive system > Gut ...
AATCCCAATTTTGATTTTTGTACCAAGGTGTACCTAAAGCAGGTGTAAGATCTATGTCGCATACAACTAAATTACCATTTGGATTAACGCGCCAATTTGAACAATTTACTGGTGCTGTAACAAAATCATTAGTAAGAGGATCCCATGATGCTATATATAAAGTTGTAAGTGCTACTAATTCACCAATAGTTCTTGCGCCTTGCCATAATGTAGTATTACTAGGTCCAGAAGTTACGCTACTTAAAGATGGGTATACAGTTGTAAAAAATGCTTGAGTTGAACCTGTTAAAGGTAATTCAATAGGTACATTACCAACAGATTGCACTGCAAAATAAATTGGAATTGCAGTAGAGTCTGTTGTACCTAATTGATCAAATCCCATAATTACTTTAACTATTGATGAACTGTCACTAATTTCTGCTTTCAATGTAGGAATTTGACTTACATCTGAGAAAAGTAATCTGAATACTGGATCAGTTAATGGAGTGCCTGGAATTGTGTCCGCTTGAACTTCGTATATTTGTGAAAAATTAGTTGGGTTAATTATGAAGTCGCCTCGTTTGTAACCAACAGATGAACTATAAGTATGGAAGTTTTCTATTACATTCCATAATACAGTAAGAGTTGGTCCACTCATTTGTGCAGTACCAATCCATTGAACAAGATTATTCATCACACCGAGTATTATACCAATTGGCGCTAAGTTTGGTACTTGTGTTCCATCAGCCCAAGTTAATTGATTATAGTTTACAGAAACTGGCATTCCAATAATTGGAGATGCAGTTAAATTCATACGAGCAACTTCTTTAGAGTTACCGAATACTGAGTTAATCGCAGAGACTAAATTAGTTTGAGGTAACGTTGCATTTAGATTAGAAAGTTCTCCGGTAACTGACTTAACAAAATCAGTATTAGCAATAGTAGCACTTCTGTCTGTTACATCTACTGTTGGTACTATAGTCTCACCAGTTACTGTCAGTGCGTCTGCTTTAATTGCGTTAGCTCTGAGTAATGCATCTGAACCGGAAAATACCATTGTGTCGCATACAGTATTAGTTCCGAATGCGTTCGGTGGTTGTCCGAGAAATTGATTCAATGAAACAGTGAACTGAATATGAGTTGGGAGTGTAATTCCCCAAGTGTCGTAAATCTCCGCTATAGTCCAATCTAATTTACTATTCCATATACCACCCGCTGGATCCCAAATAATTAAAGTATTACTTGGATTATTATTGTCCACAAATTGAACTCCCATTGGAGCCATTGGACTTGATTGCAGAGTTATACTGTGAACACCATCAGATGAATTAAGAATAACTCGTCTATTCATTGGCGCAGGAGCTGGTGTTGGTACAGAAATACCATCGAAAATAAATTGCTCTACTGGTGTTGCTAACGGTGTTTGATCCAATGATTGAGAAGGACCCGGAGTCCATCCGCCTGGACCTAATACATCGAGTTCTCTCTTAACATACATAGTAGCAGTGTCGTTAACAGTTACATCACCTTGATGAATAGTTGGACCAGTAACAGTTAAGTTACTTGCTTGCGCGTTAGTTGCTGTAAGAGTATTAGCAGTTACAGTTCCCGCTACTATATTGTCAGCAGTAAGTGTGCCTACTGCGTGTAACTGCATATTCATACCAGTTTGAAGAACGTATTCTTCTGTTGGAGTGTATGCAGGAACTAAAGTGTAATCTATATTCGTAATAGTTTGCGTTACAGTTGTTTTGAGAACACAAGGATGTTCTACGTAAATCATGTTAGTCGCGATGTCTATTTTGGAAATAACAGTTTCGGAACCCGGCACATTAAAGTAGTACGCGTCAGTTTCATCATCAGTTACAGAAAGTCCAATTAAAACTGATTGTACTGCTACAGTGTCAGTTACCGAGTTCATTACATCGATGCATAATAATCCGCCAAGTACAGTTCCATCTGTTTGAGTTGTGTCTATTGAGTACCAACCAGCTGAATTAAGATTGCGTTCAGCTCTAGCGAATTCCATACCCTCTACTTGTAAGTTCTTAACATATAATAAAGTATTAAATCTACCAGTGTCGAAAATACCATCTTGGAAAGTAAGTGTCTGACCAACGAATCCATCTACAAATTGGTATGGACCAGATGAACCAGGAACAGTTGCGGGATCTTGTCCGCTATGTACTTGAACTTCTGCTGCATTACCAATTAAAACTATTTCCATTAAACAAGAACTGTCGAACCAATAAGTGTTAATATTTCCAGGTCTCACTCCGTGTTGAGTAATGTAACCTGCTCCTAAGTAATCCAAATAAGTAGACTCATTTCCCGCTTGATCAATAATAAAAGACTGTGATGGTAATTCACCAGGAAGTATGTCGTATACTTGAGTTGCTGAATTGTACACTAATTGTGATGGTCCATATAAGTTAATGTGAGCAGTACCAGTCGCATGTTGCGTTTCTGCTATGTTCATCATGTTAATGTCGTACCATTCGTGTGATGGACCAATATATTCTGGTGTCGGTAAAGTACCCTGACTCATACCAATTACAAATCTTTGAGGAGTAATCGTGTATTTGTCGATTATAAGATTATTTATAGAAGCATGAGTAGCGCGGAGATCATTAATAGTTGCTCTGTTAGTAACTGTGAGGAACTGATTAGTCATTTCCCATATTGTGCCGATTTGTGCTTCGATGTTTCGAGTATTAAATGCAGCAGTTGATTGGAACCATAAAGTGTAAATACTTTCAGATGGATTAACTACATAAGTTGCCTCATCTGTTACTGGAGTAATGTCGAGGAACCACCCCATAAGTTGTCCACCATTGAATTCATTACCAACGGAAACTGCTACAAAAGTCTTGCCAGTTTGATCATCTTTGTAAAGGTTCATACCTTCTACAGTAGAAAGTTCATCTTGGCAATATATTACGTCAATGTTGCCTTCGTTTACACGAGCTATTAAATCAAATCCGGGACCAGAATCTTGGGTACCACGTATTTTCATTAAGCCTGAGTTAACTCCAATTTCACCAACTACTATTGGTCTGCTTGGAGCCCCACTATTTTCTCTCAATGAAATATTAGTCCAATTAAGATTCTGTACATCGAGAGTATTTATTGACGCGTAATTAGTATTTATAGATTGAGTTATGAGAGCCTGAAGATTTAACATACCGCCCGTTGCAGTATTAAAATCTAAGTTCTCTATATTTGCTTTAAGCGCATGTAATTGTTCAGTTGTGAAAGATTGCAGAAATGCATCTACAGTCTTCTCGAGTTCGGTCATTCTTTTTCTGAGATTAAACTCATCTTGACCTGGTTTAAGTGTGCTTGTAATCATATTTTTTCTCCTTATGATCTTACTTCATAATAAAGTATTTAATTTATTAGTAACCGCTAAAAGCCAAAATCTTGTAATATTGCTTCAGTAGTTGGATTAGGGTCTGGTCTCACTGTTGGAAATGTTGGGTCTAAAGGATCTACTAAATCTATATGCAACCAACTACGTCTGTCAGAACCGATGTCTATTCCTGCTGGATTAGGCACTGCATCTAATCGTAAACTGTTCTGGCAATAGTAAACGCATCCCATTAAACATGCGTTGTAACAAGATGATGTACAAGTTCCTAATGAACAAGCAAGTGCGCCTGTAGAAGCACAAGATCTGTCGCATAAAGTTTCGCAATTGTCTTGACAGATTCCTTTACATCCACCCCAACAGCCAATACCGCATTCATAATAGCAAGTGTGAACACATTCTGAAACGCAAGATCCTCCGCAGCCGTGGCATCCATTTACACAAGATTGAGAACATGCCATCATACACCAGCCTAGGCAAGATTGATCACCACAAGTTTGCCAACAGCCACCAATACATCCGCCTGTGCACGAATAATCGCAAACTATACCACATCCGCCTTGGCAAGTGTCAGTACATCCGCCTGTGCATCGTACAAATGATTCGCATCCATCTATGCAGCTATTAGAACATAATGCAGTTCCGCATATTTGGTATTGGCAAGAATTGATTCCACAATTTAAGTAGCAACCCTCTAAACAAGATTGCCAACAACCACCAGCACACCCATTTTGGTAACATCCATTAGAACATTGACCGTGGCAGCCACCAACGCAAGAAGTTGATGACCAACAACCACCACCGCAACCTTGCCAACATCCGTATGCACATGGATTATTTTGACATCCACCTCCGCAGCCGCTGTGGCATCCGCCAACGCAAGGATTATTACGACACCCAGTTCCACAAGCATTACCTTGGCATCCTTCATTACTACACGATTGTTGTCCACATCTGTCGCCGCAGTTTAGCCCACAATTATTAGAACAAGATGAACCGCAAGATGCTATACATCCAGCATCTCCACAAGTTACTGTACACGAAAAGCCGCAATTTCCAGTACACGAAGACTGACAACCTCTACCACATGATCCGCTGCCGCAGCCACCTCCGCACGTTGCTGAACACGTGCCTGAACAAGATCCTCCAGATGAACAAGCATTTATACATCCAGTTACACAAGAACCATTTATACAAGTAGAATTAATGCAAGCGCCAGTACATGTTGTTGCGCAGGTTCCTTGACATCCAAAACCGCAAGACCCTGTACAGTTACTTCCGCATCTTAATGAACCACCTTGGCAGTAATTACCGCATGATCCTACACTGCAAGTTGAAACACACCCAGATGAACATGATGGTGAACACGCGTTGCCACAGTCATTTGCATTTGGTTGATTTCCGCAACCACCTCCAAAACAAGATCCCTGGCATGCCGTAAAACAAGTTGGAGAGCAATTTTGAGAAGAACATAAAGTAGTTAAACATCCATTGGCGCAGGACCCTTGACAAGTTTGCCAACAACTTGCTTGACATCCTGTATTCCAACAAGATCCCTGACAAGAAGTTGTACATTGATTAGCACATAATGAACCGCAAGATGCAGTACAATCTACACCGCAAGATGCAGTACAATTAAATCCGCATTGAACTGAACAAGAAAATGATCCTCCGCAACCACCTCCACAAGATTGTTGAGCGCAGTTACCAGTACAATTTGATGAACATCCGCCTGAACAAGATGGACTACATCCACCTGAACAAGAACCAGCACAAGTTGAAGTACAAAAAGAAGTACAATCATTACTACAAGTTGTTCGGCATAGACCGGCTCCGCATCCATTTTGAATACAAGTATTTCCACATATATTAAAGCAATTATTACCGCATCCTGCTAAAGAACAATCTTGCGCGCAAATATGACTACATGAACTATTACTTAAGTTACAACCGCCTCCGCAATTCAATCCACAAGAACCTGAGCAGTTACCTGAACAACCTGCTCCGAAACAAACATTTCCACAAGAATATAAACATGCAAAAACACCACATCCAGTTGCACACGAATTACCACACATAAAGAAACATCCATTACCACAAGTTTGTGAACCACAAATATTGAAGTCCCTACCACATCTTCCTGTACATAAATTGAAACAACCACCTTGGCAATAATTACCACCGCAGTTACCTTGGCATGATCCTTCTCCGCATCCGCCTGAACAATTTATACGATGGCAACCACCTGAACATTCCCTGTGGCAAGATCCTACACAAGTACGATCGCAAGAATTAGAACAACTATTTTCACAAGAAAAAGTGCAAAATATACACACTTCAAATGAATCTGAACCTATACAAGAACCAGTACAATTTATAGAGCAAGCATCTCGGCATTCACCGAAACATGAATGGAAACAAGTTTGCCAACAAGTGTTGTAACACCCATCTGCGCAAGTTTGTCCGCACGTATTCATACACGAATTTCCGCAGAGAACTTCACAAGAACCAGTACAATCATTTGTACAATTGAGACCACAATTTACATTTTCAGCACATTGTGCAACACACGTTCGTTCACAATCCATTATAGACCTCCTGGTATAGATGAAGTGCTACGCCAAGAGCATAAGTCTTTACAAGAAGTTTGGTAACAAGTCATTTCACAATTAGTTTGGCACGGACTCATAGCACATCCACCTTCATCCCAACAAGTTGCCCTGCAATCTGTGCAATTAGAGCGAGCGATTGATTGGCACCCTTGGCATCGTGAGAGATTTGCTACATCTTGAGAAACTTGATTTATTTCGTTAATATGTTGGTGTCGTATAAGTAATTCTGGAGAAACATATTTCCAGAAATCTGGTGAGCCGAGGTATGCAACTAATTGTTGGTGCTGTAGTTTCATACTATTCATATGAGGAGCACGTATTAGTTTGCGTTGGAGTGTATTATAAATAGATCTAACAGAGGGGATCCCATTTACTATTTGACGGTCTTCCCCCTGTTTTCTAGAATCTTCTGAAACTTCTTCCCAATCTTGGTGTTTAACTAGGTTTTCCGTTGTTTTTTGACGCAATCTCATTTAATTTATTAGTAATTTCATTTGTGAGAGTGCTGAAGTCTGCATCTATTACTTCTAAATTGTCCGAAGACTCGGGCCATTGGTATTTTAATTCATTGTGGTACAAGAAATGTGATTGATTTCCATTAAGTATTTCTACCATATTGTCTCGGAATATTATTACTAATTCATCTCCACGATTTACTTGTTTAATATTAAAGGTTTTAGCAGAATTATACAGAGCAAAATATTTCTGAATTACCTTCGGATCTTTTAATTGGAAAAATATTGGTAAGTGTTCATTATGCATTACGAGCCTTCCTACATTCATCTGTGTGCCAAGCAGCAATAAAGAATTGACCTCCATCATAATCTACATGACTTGGGAAGTTATATTTTGTTTTAGCTCTTTTAATAAAACTAATAAGTTCATCACTAATAGCATCTTGTTTACTAATACAACGTTCAACATAAATATTAGCAGTTTCTGCATTAACATCTGTTGGCATATTCTTAAGTGATGCTTTAATATTACTTAATTTAATCTGAAGAGCCATAAATTCGTCTCTTTCCTCATCAGTAGCAGTAACATCTGCACATATAAGATTATAACATTTAGTATTATTAAATGCTCCTTTCCAATGATGACCCCATGCTGCTATTTCTTTTCCTTCTGGAAAGTTCTCTAAACACTCATCTTGTGTCATTTCGTTTAACTGTTTCATTTTAATCTCCTATATTATTAGTTAAGTTTATGTATTCACCAGTTTTAATATAATGGTGGATTTCACGATCTAATTGCTCCGCTAATTGTGCTTGCTTTTCTGTGATTGGGTAGTCCTTATTTTCTGGATGTTTTGCATTAAATAATAACCAATATTTTGTTGCAAATATTATTTGCAGTTTAGCCCATTCACAAGTAGAAGAAGTTAGCATATGTTTCTTCTTTCCTACACTTAATCCTTTAATTAAATTACCAGCAGCACAGGATGGGCATGAACTTAATATTGGACAAATCTTGCATTTCTCTGGCATTAACTGATTACAAAGAACTGAATCTTCTCGTAACCATAATATATTCTCTTTATTACCCATTGGGTTAAGATCATTTATGTGACCAGCAGAAAATTGTTGTAAATTATAAGTTGAACCGGGTTCTAAATGTGCAGGTAATAATCGGAAACAAGTGTAAATATGACCATCATGAGCTAAAGTTGGCATATTACTGTAACCACATCTTCTGAAATTTGGATCTTCTACCATACATTCATTCAATGATTTAACATCTTTAGCAAAGAAATGGTAACTAAAAGGACTAATGTAAACTGAGTCATCACGTTCTAAAGTCCACTGAACTAATTCAGAGAACTGTTCATACGCTATTTCTATGTCGGAAGGTGTAGTTATTATGTCATCTTCCATAGCACGATTAAATTGTATGTATTTAATACCTAGCACATCGTACATGAATTTAACTGACTGCATAATATAATGGTAATTTGTACCACCTAAAGTCCATTTAGAACTCTGTGCATTGTGAGGGAAATGTTTCTGCCACCACGGAATTATTTTTTCTATGAATTGCCAAGAACCTTGAAGTTCTCCATTTGATTGATTAGCGAAGGTATGACGATTAGAGTCATGAAGTTCGGGGCAACCATCTATAGAAATACCCAAACTCATTACATCTTTCCAGTACTCAGCAACTTCACGAGCGCGAGGATCTAAGAGAGTAGTTCCATTACTACTAACAGATGCTCTCCAATGACCTTGCCATTTATGATCTAGTAAAATCATTTGTTGTGCCCAATACTTCAATGATTGATGAAGTAACTCAGGGTATTGCATTGAATCTCCACCAATAAAGTCTAATACTGCTCCTTTGTCATATAACCATTCGTCTTCAGTTCCTAATATATGGAGTGGATCTTCTGATTTAAGCATATAATCATAAAATTTCTTAATATATTCCAATTGTATTGGGTTACCATCAAGATTAGTTGAGCCCCAATTTGTTGGCATAGTTACTCTATGATTTAATCTCTTACCATCTGGTGTAGTTGCTTTATTCCAGAAATCATATTCCCATTCTAAATTGACTGGTCTATTTCTTTCGTAACAGTAACTGCATTTATGATTGCAGAAATTATGAGTATTTATACTGAGTGAAATTCCCTCGAAAGGTACTTCTGGTTTAATCATGTATTGCTTCCTTAATAATAATTAGTTCTCCATCAGTGTCCCTACCTACATCTTTGTAGAGCGAAAGACTATATATTTGGTCAGATGCTTGTTTCTTTTTACTGTGTAAGTTTTGCTTGCAGCACCAGTAAAAATATGAACTCATTTTGTCTATTACCCACCCGTCTCTATAAGACCTCTTTATTTTTTCTATGCAGTCTATAATACTGTCATTTAATACATCTTCATATTCTATAATATAATTATTTTTACTTAGTTTCTTTAATTGATGTTCACAATATTTTTCTATATAAGGCCAACATTTCCACATCTTCATTTCATCACCAGTGTCTAAATATTGTCTGTAATATTTCTGGAATTGCTCTTCATTTTTATTGATTCGTTCCTGGAAGTTGTTCTCCATACCTGTATTCTTTCTCCTTAACTTGTGCACCACCTTCAATACCACAATCGAAACAGAATTGTCTACTTGCATATAGTAAAGCCATTGCTATGTCCGGATGAATTCCTTGATCTTCATCAAATCCCTTATTATAAATAATTGCATCAGTTTGGTCATCTCGTGGCCATAATATTTGATCGCATTCTTCATCGAAGGGTCCATCCTTAATTATAGTAATTAGTCCTTTTCGTAGTAAATCTGCTAATTGTTCTATAGCAAACTGCTTGTCATATTTATATGCAGGGTACACCCTATGTCCTTTAGAACTTAATTCATTACTTATTATTGGTTCATTAGTGTCTACATAAAATGCAAAACGATCTTCAGCAAGATCATATTGTTTAATAATAGCACGTCCTTTGTCTTCTGCGATCTTTAATCTATTTTCAAACTCAGTTAAATTAGATCTGTTAAACTTGTCTTCGTGAATAACTACACCTTTTTTCTGGAAGGTATTATATGCAATTAAAATAATAGCATTATAAGCCTGCTCACCATAGTCTACACCACCAATTATTTCGTTGGGAGTAAATGGTAAAGGAGTTGTTGGGTCCCAATAATGTCGCGTCTTAAAGACTTGAGATTCAGTGTCGTAAACACCCCATTCTCCAAGGTATTCTCTTCGGATGTAAGGTGAGTCCATTGTAACACCTTTTTCTTCGCAGATTGTTTGTATAAAATCTTCGGTATTCTTGATGGTAGGATTGTCATAAAAATTCCAGTGGTACTTTTTGTACCGTTTGTCGTTATATAGTTTTTCAGAATAATGGTGCGGAGCACGTGGAGGTGTAGAACTTAAAACTAAACGTAAGTCTGGTGAGTCCAATCTTAATGGTTCAATTACTTCATTTATTCCAATTTTAAGATTTTTCTGAAATGCGACTTCATCGAAAACAATTAGTTGCATCTTCTCTCCACGGAATCTGTCTAAAGAAGTTATGTCATTATTACCAACAAAGATCATTTGAGAACCATTCTCCCATTCGATGAATCCCGCTGATTTAGAACTAGTCTTTATTTTTAATTCTACTTCTTCACTTAATTTAATTACTAAATCAAACATTTGTCTAATAGATGATTCGAAGCGTCTATGAACATATGCCATATGAGAGCCAGGTTTAAGTGCTTTCTTAACAAATAATCCTGAAACTACTTGAGTTTTACCAGAACGACGGCCGCCTGGTAAGAATATAAAATTAGAAAGTTCGTCTAATAAAACAGATTGCTGTTCTTTAAAAAATCTTTTTAATATTCGGTATTCTTGAAACTCATGATCACGGGCTATTATTTTGTCGTAAGAGTTGTCGAGAGATTTAATTGTTTCATCATTTAATAAAATGTCTGCTAATTTCATTCCAGAACGACTGTTTGGATCTGCCTTAGCTTTGTTAATAAATGTAGTTAGAAATTTTGAGTAGTCCCCTGAGTCTATAAGAGTAGTTCTTATTGTGTCATATAGAGCTATTTCAGCCCGTTTCTTTTCAGTATTTTCAGTAATTGATTTAGCGATTTTTTTAACAGTGGCTTGCTTCTTTTGTATAGCAACTGGATCTCCCTCTGCTGCTGCTTTGTTGGTCTTTGCTGCGCCACGTAATTCGCCTTTCTTAAACTTCCCCGCCATCAACTACCTCTATTATTACATCTCCAGAGGGTGTTGCTTGGCATTCCATCTTACCATTTGCGCATACGAATGAACCAAATTCTTTTACAGCGAACTCTTGACCATCATGATCTACAATAGTTGCCTCAAAATATAAATCATTAAAATTGTAGATTTTATATTCGTATTCAAAATCAAGCTTAAAAATGTCTAACCATCTTTCAATGTTTTCACTATTAGATTGCTGATCATTATAATTAAGTAACTCAGCAACTTCTTCTTTTCCTTTTTTAATTTTATATTTACCAGTCTTATGATTATACTTAAATATTGAAGTGAAATACTGATTGATTAAATGTGCTTCGTAATATTCTTTTCCATCAATACGTCTTATTTCATTTGTGAGCGCAATTACTTGTCCTGGTATTTGTGTTAAAATCCAAGGTATGTAACCTGGTAATATTCCTTTTTCTAAATTCATAATAAATCCTCTATAGTTAGTCCAACTTCATCATTTGCTTGTTTTTCAGGGTACTTTCCATAATACCATTCTGGACCAAACTTAAATATTCGGTTAAGTATATTACGAAATGCAGAAGGAATACCACTTAGCAATAAATAAAATAGACCTTGTTTTTTACTTTTAATTGCATGACCAATTTCATGCACATGAACATTGTAGTTATAGTGGTAGCTCATAATCATGAAGTATTCTGAAAGACTTACTCCTACACCACGCCAATTTATTTGCCAGAAATAATACTTTTTACCTTCCCATTCTATTTCTTTTCTGTCTCCGTGAAACTTACCAATAATAAAACAAAATGCAAGAAATAGTGCTCCTAATATTATTTGAGGTAATTGCCATAATACTTTTAATATGATCATTTAATCACCAATACTAATAATAAACTCAGAGTGCTCACTGAGAGTACGATTGTAGAAGTCCTCCAAAATACTATGGATTTCTTCAAGTCGTTTAATTCTTTCGAGCGTGCTCGATCCAGTTGTCTTAAGTTGTTCAAGTCGAACTCTAGTTCCATCGATTCGATCTCTCTCGCGTTCTCTATACTCTCCAATTCGTTCAATAATCTGATCCGTTCGTTCTCTATATTCTCCAGTTCCTTTATTATAACCAACATTTCGTCCAATGAAGAAGAAACTTGATCCGCATATAATAATGGTGATGAGAATAACACAAATAAAAGTAATGATGCCACGAGTTTTTTCATTACTTAACCTTTTGAAGAGCATAATTTTTCCACCAAATAATCTTCTCTATTAAATCTCCAGTCATATTGTCGATGCCCGGATCATATTCTTCTAACATAGAAAGCGCGTCTAATATAACTGTCATCATTTCTTGTATTTTAACTTGAAGTTCCGGATCATCGATTAAACCTTCTACAGTTATTGGTGTAAACTCATTTGTTACAGGTTCACCACGAGCAAGAGCTGCCTCCGCTACCCGATCTTCTGCTTCTAATAAAAACTCGAATAATTTGTCGAGTAATTTATGAGTAGACCATTCTCCTGTATACCAATGGTACATTTTAACTGCTTGTTGCGTAGACTTAATAGCCTGTTTTAATTCATTTAATCTCATATTTTATTAGTAATTATGGTGTGCAAGATTGACATACGAAACCAAATTGAAACTTTTGTGCTTCTTCTTCGAAATCATATTTTTCCGGAACTTTACCACAAATATTAGAATAATATTCTTTCTGGAATTCTTCTACTTTTTTCTCGTCTTCAACGAGACCTGACAAAAAACTCATTCTCTTTCTCCTTTATATTACTTAGTTCAATTGCAGAAATAACTTGTTTTCCGTAACATGCAGCGAAGAATGCAGCAAGTGTTTCTTTCCTAGAATCTGAGAGTCTCTCTATAAGACTATGACATTGCTTGCAGACCAATAAGAATCTAGATTCATCTGTAAGGTCTGTATACTCTTCAATAGTTGTATATTTCCAGTTGTGATGGCACTGTAACGCTTTAGTAACAGGTCTGCCACAAGCTTCGCAGAAGGACCCGCGCTTAGCAATAAGGTCCAAGCGAAACTGCTTCCATCGATCAGACCTTGTAAATATATGTCGTTGTCTTGTAAATTCTTTTCGTTGTTCACGTAAATTATTAGTATTCAATTAGAACTCCAATAATTCATTTACTATAAATACTATTTTAATTGTGTCTTTTCTGATTGCATCTAGTAACTGAAATTGTTCTGTGAAACCACACGCTTCAATAATTAAATAAGTTACAAACATTCGATCATTTTCTACCATTAAATTATTTTGCGACCTGAAGTGGCACTGTACTATAATTTCTGGTGATGCATCATCTATTTTATTAAAACTAATAAATTGTAAACATGTGTCAGAAGTAGATTTAATAAATCTATGACGTTCCGGTTTACTTAATACATCTTTTGCTTGAACCACCATGTCTAAATAATGAGGGTTCTGGCAGTATGCATCTATTATTACCTTAGATGTAAAACTTGTTGGTTTAATTTGTTTAATGTCACATATTTGCTTATTTATGTAATCTGTTCTCTTACAAAGTTCGTCTATTATATTCAACTTAATTTCTCCTTAATATACTCTATTGCTAATTTACCGCAATCTGTTAATTTAACATCGCAGTGAACCATATTATGCTCTGCTGTAGTGAATTGGACTTTAATCCATCCTTTAACTATAGCATCTAAAATCCAATCTAATCCATCTTGATCTACTATTATTTTCATATTTTTAACTGAGTCCACCTTTCCCATTCTTCTTTAGAAAGACGTGCAGTTTCTAATCGCAGTATTTCTAATTTCATTTGCTGTTTTTCATTCCAAATACATTTAATAGTAAAACAGATTATAAATACACTTAATATAATTGTTACATATACCATAATAATCTCCTTAATAGTTAGTTATAAAAACGTAGCAATCTCTTTCTGTCCGCATCAGATCCTTTAAAACTATTTTCTAAATAATTCTTAATATTGCATTCCCATTCTGCTTTAGTTGAATCTAGGAAATTAGAATGTTTACCTTTGCTTGGTTTTGCTTTGAATCCATATTGGCATATTTTACCTAATTTAAGTCCCTTCTCCAGGGCCCAAATACACATCCAAATGTCTTCATTAAAATCCTCATGTTCACAATAATTAAATCCATTAAATGATGCAGTTTTAACGTAAACACATTGAGTAATATGTGGTGATTTATTTATTTGATCCCATCTACGGAATTTTAAGTATGCAGAATTGATCAACATTCCTAAGTCTAATCCTTGAGTATTCACATTATTAAAGTTTAATCCACTTAATTTTAATGGATTGTCTCCGTGGATTACATTTTGGTAGAAAGCAGTAATGTCATCATCTAACATCCAGAACTCTGGAATGTCCTCTTCCCTACAATATTCAAGAAGTGATTGTCTGGCATAGTGAATTCCCTTTCCGAAAGTGTCCTCGAATACAGAAAGTTCATTATTAGTTGGTGGATTTACGTTTGTAAGTGTGTAGTTCTTACGTTGATTATTAGTTATTATAAAAGTTTTCATATTATTTAGTTCTGGAACTGTATTTTTAATAAATTCTATATTATTTACTGCTTCTTTCTTCTTATTCTTATATGTGTTAATGTTACACTTATTTATATTAAGAAATCTATATATTTGCATACGAGAATAATCTAATTCTCTTGCTATTTCAGTTACATTTAATCCACTTTCGTGTAATTCTATTGCTTTTTGTTTGTACCATGCTGCCTTTTCTTTACGTATTCTCTGAGATTCTGCATTAGCTTCCTTAGAATAACTGAATTTAAGGCAATTATTCCTTTCATAATTCATTAAACTACGAACAGTTGCTAATCCTTCACATTCTGGACTAAGTTCTAAGTCTAAATCTGCACATATTTCTGTATTAAGTTCCTTCCATTTGGCAAATAATTCATCTTCTGACCTATTTCTATGTTCTGCCATCCATCTGCCTAAAGCATAGAAAGTTTCAGTATTACGAGAAACATTAGTTTTGTTAATTGGTATACCTTTTTGAGTTTGTTTAGGAAGTGTAACATTAACACATATAGAAATAGAAGAAGAAAGATGATTATAGAACATATTTGGAGTGAATTTATTATAATGTAACACAACTGACTTACATTCCCCTTCTGAATAATAAGGGTTTCTCATTTGCCATCCAGTAAACTTAGGATCACCATATTGCCTGCTAAAAGCAAGTAATTTCTTCCATTCTTCAGATTCTTTTGCTACTGGTGATTCTAAAAAGTAATAAAATTGGCAACTTTTCTTGATTTTTTTGTAATTATATGCATTTGGTTGAAGTGGTAATGACTTCAAGAATTTCTGCATATTCTCAATTGGTTCATCTACATCAATAACTACAGTTTCTCTTTCAGTATGATTTAATCCAGTAGAAACTTGTTTGAATTCTCTCATAAGTTTGTAAAACTCTGGAGCATCTTCAAACTTATTTTCCCAAGAACTGCCATTCCAAGTTCTTGTTTGGTACCATTTACAAGCACCTTTGTCTTTCGCGTAATTTGTAGTGAATAAGTTTTTGAATTTTTGGTTCACATTGTATTCCTTTCCAGTCAGCATCCAGTGGGTCGACCGACATTGACTGGAAAAGGATTACGGTGTCTAACTATAGAGCTGTTGTAAACCTCTTGCTGTTTAATAATTAGTTAAAATAAAAAGAATAACTTCTTTTATATATATTAACCTAAAAATTTATTTCTAATTAAGAAATCAGCCATAATACTTGCTAAAAGGTCTAATTTCTTATGTTTCATTTCTATATGACCATGATGACTTATAGCGTGTAACACTTCGTGTAGAAGCGTAGGTAGCCAGTATTCTTCATCATATATATATATTAACTTGTTTTTCTCATCGTAGAGACCAATTGCCGAATCTTTTCTGTTTTCTTTCAAATCTTCTGGTACTACTTCTTCCATAGTTTTACACCATTTTACAGTGTAGTCGTACCCCATAATATTCAGTTTTATTGGTTTCTTCATATATAATTAGTATAAATGCCTAGAAATGAAAAATGGGAGCCGTCTCCTAAGAGGGGCTCCCATTATATGAAAATATTTAACTTAAATAAATGCCGCTACACCCATAGAAGCAGGATTATATACAACCCATGCACCATATAAGTTAGCTGAAACTACGAGAGCCGGGCCGTCTTGGGTCGGCACGCCGTCTTTTATTGTAATAAAGTCTTCAACATTGATCTTTTGTGGTTGTTCTGCGTAACCGTCTCCATTTTCAGAAAGAGGATCTGGTTTACCAGGTTCATTTCCACCAACACCGTCGTCTACAATTCTTGATGCGTTGCTATAAGTTAAGAAAGAAATTCTCTTAGTTTCAAGCGCGTATGCAAGCTCGTATGGGCAGTATGGATCGTCGATTAAAGAATCGAGGAATGAAGTACTGAATTCAAGATCAATTTTTCCGTAACCAATAGTTGCGCCTTTCTTACCGTCTCCACCAGGTTGGTTAACCTTAGAGAAATAAGTAGGAGTAAGTTCTGCCATTACATCTGAATAACGTTTGTCGTTCATTACTAACATGTCGCATTCACCACCAGCACGTCTTGTAAGTCTGAATAATTCTTTTAAAACTACTAAGTTTGTCTCACCAGATGCTTGTAACTTAAATTGACCAGCAAGTCTGTCAGGAGCAATGCTACGTGTTACATTGAAGAACGGTGTACCAATATAAGTATTCCATGCTGCACCAGTTCTGTTTCCTAAAGAAGGAAGCCATGCACCGAGTCCTACTGGAAGTAATGGATTACCAGAAGCATCTCTAGATCCCGCTAATACTAAATAATCTCCTACTGCTACAACGTCAGCCGCAGTTGCGTTAAATGCGATTGTGTTACCAACAATTTGAGTAATAGTATTGATTGAACTTCCTAATGCGCCGTTTGGAGCACCAGAAGCAAATTGGAATATAGATCCAACATCGATTGCCATAATTGCAGAATCACTTAAAGTGATCGTATTAGAGCCAACAGTTAAAGTCTGACCAGCAGTTGCAATACCGAATTCACCGAAACCAGTTCCGTATAACGCGCTTGCGAGCGTTTTTCTGGATGCTTCGAGTGCGGCAAATAATTTGTTACCTGCTACAGTCATGTATGCACCACGATTAGTTCTTGATGCAAGTATTTCTTTTTGATTTATAATATATGCAGAGAAGAGTTGTCCTGGTGTTACCTGGAACTCTGCATTTCTCGCTGTAAGAATAGCTGCTTGTTCTGCTGTGTTATAGTTAGCACTAACTGCACCACCACGACCATACAAACATGCAAATCTGTATTCTTTACCTTCAATTCTTTCTTTTGAGATGGCCTTTAATACTGGAGAGTTTCTGAACAAAAGGTTATTAACACCATCTGCATAAACTACTTTCAATATATTAAGGACGTCTTGAGCATTACTAATTGCCATATAGATCTCCTATTTAGAATATTAGTATATGCAGTAAATATTATTACTAATATAATATGTTAGTAGAATGCTATTATTGTAAAAAACCAATTGAAAATGGAAGAATTCATCGTCATCATTTAGATGTTATGATGAAACTTAATAATCCAGAACGTTACAAATTATTCTTAAAAGAAGATTGTGTAACAGTTCATCCAGCATGCCATAGAAAAATGCATGTTGTGAATACTATAATAAATGAGAATTTGTCTAAATCTTTATATATTAAAGGAATTCGTAAAAGATGTGAGAGTGTATTAAAATTACTTAAATCTACAGATGATTCTTTAAGACTACAGATTATATGGGATCTTATTAAACCAAAAAAATTACCTAAACAGTTTGAAGAAGAATTAAAAAAAGTACTTTATATTGAATATGAAAGAGATTTCAAAAAACAACCTTTTGTGTCAGTATATGAATAGACTTTTCAAAAATAAAATAACTAACTATATATAAGGAACAAGAGTTTCTATGGGTGTAATCTTATTTTTTATAGTTTATTATGGAATAGGTTTTCTCATAGCATTCCTTGTGCACCTCATAAAGGAGATTATATGCAATTATATAGATCATTACCGGAATACAAAGCACATTTTACTGGAGAAATCTACGAAATCGAAGAAAGAGAATTAAATAAGAAACGTAAGATTATTAGCAAGTTTTGCACAGAACAATTTGGTCTAGGATGCCGTTACACCGAAAATCATGAACAGAAAACTTTGGGAGATTTTGTGTTTAATAATATATTCATAGATTATAAGGCACTTAATACAGCATGGCCTAAAACTGGTGAGCAATATGTACTAATTGAATATGAGGATCGTCATTATGGTGGTTGGCTCAAGAATTGCAAGTGCGACTATATTTTGTACGATTTCTGCTTAGAAAATAAGTTAATCTTAATAAGTAAGAAAGATGTAGAAAATATTTACACTAATTATAAAGAGGGAATAATACCTGTAGTTTACGATGGACCTACAAAACCCTATGGAACTCGAATAATCTTAGTAAAACCGGAACTTATTGAAAGCAAAATAACTAAATATTATTAAGGTTAATATAATAATAACAGCAAAACTATACCATAAATGGTATACTAGGTATTAAAAGTACAAATTTTGGTATTTATTTTACAAGGAATAAGTTATATAATATAATTATAGAGGTTAATCTATAATAAATAAAACAAACAGGAGTTTGAAGATGAACAAAGAATTAGAGAAAAAATTAAACCTTACCTTTGGTAAAGGTCGCTGGGTCCTCAATGGTGAGGAAGTAATTATTGATGGAATGAATCATCATGATTCTGTGGACTTTGAAACTAATAAGATTTATGATCAATTAGGAACTGATTATGACTTATATGATGTAATTGAAGATGCTACAATGGAATTTGTTGCAGAAATTACAGAATTACACGACTCATTCTACCAAAAATTAGAGGAACTTGGTCTCACTGATGACCAATTAGCACATTTCGTAGAAAATGCTAAGGCAAGATTATACGGATTTTAGTACTTAAAAATTATATTATAACTAAATAATAAACAGGAGTTTAATTATGAAAAAAACAATTATTTTAACAGTATTGCTTCTAACAGCAATCGCGGCTTTCGGGCAATCGTTCGAAATTTACAATGTAACAGAAATTAATGATTCTAAAATTGTTACTAAACAAACTTGGGTTTACACAGAACCTGGAATTGTAACAGTTGTAACTTGGATTTGGATGTACAATAATGGAAATTTAATACATCAGCAGAGTCATTCTACAAATACTAATATGACTTTAGAAGTATTTCTTGCTACTAAAGCAACTATGGTAGGAGAAAAATAATGAGTGCAAATGTAGGAAAAACTGAATTTTATATTCCACAATATTGTTATAATACTAAAGAGTGTGTAAAACTTGCTAAACAACACTTAAAAGAATATTACCCAAAAGGAACGAAAATAAGTGTTTATTTTGAAGAAAGACCATCTCCAGAATGGGAAGAACAATGGTGGAAGAAAACTTCTTGTCTTAGAAAAGAGTCATTCAAGCAATGGGTTTCTAGAACTTATAACTTAAATGAATTATTGCAATATGCAAAAAGATGTGGATGGAAGATTGATGATGATGTTACTTATTTGGAGAAAATATGAAAAACGAAGTATGTGGACTAACTACAGAAGGTAATAGAGTTTGGGAAACTAATCAAGATGGTTGGTTTATGATTGAGGGTAGGTACGAGAATCAACATTGGCCTCGTCATTATTCTCAAATATTTAAGTGGGTCAAGTTCTTTAAGACTATTAAAAGATCAGAACATATAAGGTGGTTAAAAGATGAATAATGCACGAATAATTAGAAGTCAAGAAGAAATTGATTTAGCAATAAAATACTTGCAAGAAGGATTAGGTGTAACACGTATTTTAATGAAAGAAAATGGTGTTACTGAAATTAAGTTTGATTGCGAGATTTCAGAACAATTTTTCTGGAATGAATTAAAAAAGTAACCTGTAAAGGTATTTATTTCTCCGGACCCTAGGTGTTACATATATATACCTAGGGTTTTTTATTACCTAAATGATCTGTAATTATGAATTACTTTTCCACGTGATTCAGCACTTGGTCTCCAAGAATCCCAAATTACTTTTGCTTCATTTCCAAACTTGCTTCCTAAAGCAAAGTGTGTTGGACTTCCATCAAAGAATACTGGAAATCTAATTGTGTGTGGTGCAGTTCTACTGTGTTCAACAGTTCTAAAATAATCTGGTCGATCTGCTAAATCATTGAAAATTAAAGCAGGTTCAATAATCCAACTATTTGGACCAATCCATCTTCTGTGTTTATAAGTTTCATATTTTTCTATAAGTTCATCATCTGTAAATTCGATGCCGAACGCAAGATGTACCCACGCGGCAAGTGTAAAAAAATAACAACCATATTTTCGTAGTTCTTCATATTTGAAATCCGTCTGTATTCCCTGTCTCATCTGTACCTCAAGTAATAATTTAAGTTAATAATCGCATTTATTCTGTCATGCACAGTTCCATTAGTCATTGCAAAATACAACCGATCTTGCATTGCACGTATTTGTTTGGCAATTTCATTTTGAGTATAAGTAGTCCACTGTGAGTGTTTATTAACCACGAAGTTGCCTCTGTTTGTATTCTATTAGTTTGTTAATGTCTTTAACTGAATTAGAAAAATAATCTGGATCTTCATCTATTGTGTCAGTATTTCGCATTACAGTGTCCCAAGCATCTGGATTTTCTGCTGCTAATTCCATTGTTTTATTCTTCCCTTTTCCGTTACCACCTAACTTCAAGTAATTAAGTCCCGCTTCCATACGAGAATAAACATCTAATTTGTCATCGAATAATTCTAATCGAAGAACTGCAATTCGTAAATAACGAATAGTTTTACCGAAATCTTTAATCTGATTAGTAAGCCCGGAAAAATCTACTTTTTTCCATCTAACAAATAATATTGCTAATAAAATTAGTATTTCTAATCCGAGAATAATTAAATCTTTTAATTCCATTATTTGTCTCCTACTTTAGTCATCATTTTTTCTATTAAGTTCGGGATTCCTTTAAGTATTACATCATACGCAATAGTGCTTATAGAAACTATTAAACCAAAAATAAAATATATTCCAGTTATTACTGCTGGGCAATAAGGTGTGCAAACAAAAGTAGTAATAGCACTTAATACCAGCACTTTTAATTTCTTTCTTTTATTTGAACTATTCGTTTTCCCGTTAATAAAGTTAGCCCAACCAATAATTACTATTGCGCTCATCACTGCAAGTGTCAGTATTATTTGAGGATGAATTGAAACTACTTCAAGAAAACCACCTGTTAAATCCATTTATTCTTCGTCCTCTATAAACTCTACATCGGCTGCAGCGTCACTAGCTCTCGCGCTCGCTGTAGTAACTTGTCGTTGTCTTACAGTTATTTCTGATGTGTCAGTAGTTGTTACAGTTCCGCGAATTACTATAGTTGGTCTTGGTCTTTCTTCTACCTGTTTTTCTTCATCTTCAGCAAAAATCATTGCAGTTATAAAAAAAATTATTATAAATAGAATTATTTTCATTTTTTCTTCCCTTTATTGAAATAATGACTAACATTTGTCTTTGCTCTCGCATCAGATGTTCCACCACCACCTTGTTGGTTATTGTAACCACCTTGCATCATACCTTCTGAAACATTTGTACCTTGCATACCAACACCTGGAACCCATGCACGAACTTCACGAGAAATACGAGCGGCTGTTACTGCTCCTAAATCAATCATTCTTTGTATATGTTCAGCATTAGTAACACCAGAAAGAGCACGATTAAATAATGCAATACCATCTTGTTCATTACCAGAACCCATAGCAGCCATTCCTCGCCATAAATCCATTTGTTGATCAACATTTAATTTCTTATTTAATTCCATTATTTCTTGAGTTTGTTCATGACTAAGGTTTGCCATAGCAAAAGCATTCTCAAACTGTAAATCCATTATTTCTTTAGCACGTTCATGATTTCCTGCTGCCATTGCTTCTGAGAAGTTTCTGTCTAATTGATTTTGATTAGCAGTAAATTGTCTTCCTCTTTCTGCTTCTGAAGTTGCATGTTGGAATCCTTCACGCATATTATTACGTGCTTGTTCCCAATTACCTTCAGTTGTCCATCTTGCGAAATCTTGGTCTCTACCTTGCATACCAACTTGATGTTCTTGAGCACCTATTCTTGCATCTTTTCCAGTTTCACCAGCAGTCCCCATGTGAGTTTCCACATTTTGAGAAACATTTAATTGTTTACCTGCTAATTGTTGTCGTCTTTGTTCTTCAACTGGAGTCATGTAATCTTGACCTTTAAGTCCTCTTCCGAAATTAGTTGCTATTTCTCCAATACCACGAAGAGTTTTAGTAAGTTTAGTTTCATTACCGAAAGCAGCTCTGTACATTTCATCATAAGATGCTTGTTGTGCTTTTTCAGTTTCTTTACGTTTTGCGAAGTCTTCTGGACTTTCACCAGTTCTCATTCGTTCACGATCATCACGTCTTTCACTTCTTGCTTCACGTCTCTCAGTACGTTGAGCAGATGCTTCACGTCTCTCTGCTTGAGCTAAAGTAGTGTCAGGTTGTAATTGTCTATTTTCAATAATAGATTGTCTTCTTGTTTCATCAGCTGCTGCTTTCTGCGCTGCATCCATTTGTGCTTGTTGTGCTCTTTCAGCAGCAACATTACGTGCGGCTTCACTCATTGGTGGTACAT
>Ga0123356_10001932_pt1 | contig 22429 bp, 16 predicted proteins | sample TergutEmb28metaG_2_FD_92546 | JGI IMG/M metagenome (GOLD analysis project Ga0123356, IMG submission 92546) | Embiratermes neotenicus P3 segment gut microbial communities from Petit-Saut dam, French Guiana - Emb289 P3 | ecosystem: Host-associated > Arthropoda: Insects > Digestive system > Gut ...
GACGCACCGCCCTCGCATGTGCCGGCGACCTGGTATCAGGTGCGCAAGGAGGTCAGCGATATCGCCTACACGCTGCCGGCGGGCGTGCAGGGACCGTACTTCAACGACGAGTTCGGAGACGTTTACACCAATCTCTACGTGCTCGAGGGCGACGGCTTCTCGTTCGCGCAGATGCACGACTATGCCGAGCGCCTGCGCACCGAGCTGCTGCATGTGCCGGGCGTCAACAAGGTTGACTTCATCGCCGATCAAGAGCAGCGCGTGTACGTGAAGGTCGCCAACGCGCAGCTGGCAAAGCTCGGCATCTCCCCGCAGCAGATCGCTACCGCCATCGACACCCAGAACGCGGTGGCCGGAGCGGGCGTGTTCACTACCGCCGTGGATCGCGTGTTCGTGCGCCCGACGGGCCAGCTAGAGGACGTGGACAGGCTTGCCAGCACCCTGATCCGGGTGAACGACCGGGTGATCCGCCTGGGCGACATCGCCACGATCGAGCGCGGCTACCTCGATCCGCCGACGCAGTACATGCGCTTCGACGGGCAGACCGTGCTCGGCATCGGCGTTACGATGGCCGCCTCCGGCGATGTGATCGCCCTGGGCAAGGCGCTCAAGACCGAGACCGCGCGCTTGCGCACCGCCTTGCCGGCTGGGCTCAAGCTGGTGGAGGTCGCGAGCATGCCCCAGGCCGTGGGCCGCGAGGTGAACGACTTCGTGGAGGCTGTGGCCGAGGCGATCGGGATCGTGCTCATCGTGAGCCTGGTGTTCCTCGGGGTGCGCACCGGGATGGTGGTCGTGATCTCGATCCCGCTGGTGCTGGCGGGTACCTCGCTCCTCATGTACCTGTTTGGCATCGGCCTGCACAAGGTCTCCCTCGGTACGCTGATCCTGGCGCTCGGCCTGCTGGTCGATGACGCCATCATCGCCGTCGAGAGCATGGCCGTGAAGCTCGAACAGGGGTACGACCGGCTACGCGCGGCCGCCTTCGCCTACACCAGCACCGCATTCCCGATGCTCACCGGCACACTGGTGACCGTCGCAGGCTTCCTGCCCATCGCCCTCGCAAGATCGGGCACCGGCGAGTACACGCGCTCAATCTTCGAGGTGTCCGCGATCGCGCTGCTGCTCTCGTGGCTCGCAGCGGTGATCGTCATCCCGCTGCTGGGCTACCGCATCCTCTCCGAGCATCCGGTGCGGCGCGCAGCTGATCGCGCCGGCGCGGGCGCGCCTCACGATGTCTATGACACGCCCTTCTACCGCCGTCTGCGCGGCTGGATCGGATGGTGTGTCGATCACCGCCGCGGGGTCCTCGTCGTCACGGTGGTGGCCTTCGTTGCGGCCCTGTGGGCCTTCCGCTTCGTGCCGCAGCAGTTTTTCCCCAGCTCGGATCGGCCGGAGCTGCTCGTGGACCTGCGGTTGCCCGAGGGAGCCTCGTTCGCGGCGACCTTGCGGCAGGCGCAACGCCTCGAGGCGCAGCTGGCGAAGCGGCCGGAGATCGATCACTTCGTTGACTTTGTCGGCGCCGGGGCGCCGCGCTTCTACCTGCCCCTTGATCAGCAGCTCGAGGCACCTAACTTCGCCCAGTTCCTCATCACGGCCAAGGGAGTGCGACAGCGCGAGCAGCTGGCTCGCGTGCTCACCGACGTGCTGCGCACCGACTATGTGCACCTGCGCACGCGCTTGAGCCGTCTGGAGAATGGCCCGCCGATCGGCTTTCCGGTCCAGTTCCGTGTCACCGGTCCGGAGATCAAGACCGTGCGTGAGCTGGCGGAGCAAGTCGCGCAGCTGACACGCAGCGACCCGGACACGACCAACGTGCAACTCGACTGGGACGAGCCGGCGGAGCGCTCGGTGCGCTTCGAGGTCGATCAGACCCGGGCGCGGCAGCTGCAGCTGTCCTCGCAGGATATCGAGGGCTACCTGCAGATGTCCTTGAACGGCTATGCGATCACCCAGCTGCGCGAGCGCGACAAGCTCATCGATGTCGATCTGCGCGCCCCGGAGGCGGATCGCGTGGACCCTGCCGCGATCGAGCGGCTTGCGATTCCGACGCAGGGCGGCACGGCGGTGCCGCTCGCAGCTCTCGGCCGCTTCAGCTACGGAGTCGAGTACGGCGTGATCTGGGAGCGCGATCGGCAGCCGACCATCACCGTGCAGGCCGACGTCCAGCACGGCGCTCAGGGCATCGATGTCACCCAGCGGATCGATCGGGCGCTCACGTCGCTGCGCAAGCAGCTGCCTGTGGCCTACCGTGTCGAGATCGGCGGCTCGGTCGAGGAGAATGCCAAGGCGCAAGCCTCCATCAACGTGCAGATGCCACTGCTCGTGGTGGCCGTGCTCGTGTTGCTGATGATCCAGCTGCAAAGCATCAGCCGCGTGCTGATGGTGGTTCTCACCGCGCCGCTCGGCCTGATCGGGGTGGTGCTTGCGCTGCTGCTGCTGCGCATGCCCTTCGGCTTCGTGGCACTGCTGGGAACGATCGCCATGTTCGGCATCATCATGCGCAACTCGGTGATCCTGGTGGATCAGATCGAGCAGGACATCCGCGCCGGCCACAGCCGCTTCGAGGCCATCGTGGGGGCGACGGTGCGGCGCTTCAGACCGATCACGCTCACTGCGGCCGCGGCGGTCCTGGCGCTCATCCCGCTGCTGCGTAGCAACTTCTTCGGTCCCATGGCAACCGCGCTGATGGGCGGCATCACGGTCGCGACCGTGCTGACACTGGTCTACCTGCCGGCGCTGTATGCCCTGTGGTTCCGAGTGCGGCGCAACGAGCCGCTGCTGGGGAGTGCATCATGAAATGGCACCTTGCCTTGACCGGTATTGTCGCCGGTGTTGTCGCCTGCTCCGCATTCGGCCCATCGCGCACACCGCCGCCGGCCGCTCCGCCCGCGCGCTACTCGGTTGGGCAGGAGCACGAGACGCTGCCATCGGCCGATGCAGTGGCCCAGCGCTTGATGCTGGGCGCGCGGCCGGTGCCACAGTGGTGGCAGGCCTACGGATCGGCACAGCTTGACCAGCTGGTCGAGGAGGGACTGCGAGCGAGCCCATCACTTAAGGCAGCACAGAGCAGCTTGCGGGCGGCACGAGAGGGCTTGCGCTCGCAGATCGGCGACTCGATGCTGCCGCGCCTCGATGCCGTTTTCAGCCCGGAGCGCGAGCGCTCGCTGGGCCTGCCGATCTTGCCGCAGCAGCCAACCTTTCAGTACAGCGCCTTCGTGGCGCAGGTGCAGGCCTCTTACACCTTCGACTTCTTCGGTGCCGCGTTCCTCGCCAACCGCGCGCTGGCCGGCCAGATTCGCCAGCAGGTCTGGCAGCTCGAGGCAACGCGGCGCGCGCTTGCGACCAACATTGTCGTGGCGAGCATCAATGTCGCCTCTCTACAGGAGCAGCTCGAGGCGATGCAGCGTCTGGTCGATCTCGGCGAGGAGCGCGCCCGGCAGCTTGATGCGCGCTACCAGGCCGGTAGCGCGACCCGTGACGAGGCGCTGACCGCTGAGCAGGACGCGGCCAACGCAGCGGCTGCGCTTCCGGCGCTGCGTGCGCAGCTGGCAGCCATGCGTCATGGACAGGCGGTGTTGCTCGGCCGTACTCCTGACCACGCGCCTGCGCCGCTCCCCCTGGACAGTCTCAAGATCCCCGCGACCGTGCCCGTCGCGGTACCTTCCGAGCTTCTGCACCAGCGTCCCGACATTCTCGCCGCCGAGGCGGCGGTGCAGTCGGCCGCCGATGCAGCGGGCGCTGCCACGGCGTCATTGTTTCCATCGCTGAGCCTCACGGCGTCCTACGGTCGAGGGGCTTTCGACTGGACTCAGATCGCCACTCCGGCCGGGGTCGTCTGGGGCGTCGGGGGCTCCTTGACACAACCCCTGTTCCACGGCGGCGCGCTGCGGGCACGCAAGCGCCAGTATGAGGCGCAATACGACACAGCAGTCGCCCAGTACCAGCAGACGGTGCTGTCTGCCTTCCGGAATGTCGCCGACACCCTGGCCTCACTGGAGGAGGATGCCAACACAGTCATCCAGACGCAGCGCGCCGAGGTAGCCGCGCACGCCGAGGAGGGCAACACCGATTCACGGTACAAGCTCGGCGCGACCTCGTACTACATCACCCTCACAGCCAGCCAGCAGTACCTGAATGCCCACATGCAGCTCATCCGCGCGCGTGCCGCCCGGCTCACCGACAGCGCAGCGCTGTTCGACTCAATGGGAGAACCGCCCGTCGGCCGGGAGGCGCAGAGCGCGGCAAGGTGACCCAGCGCGGCAGCCCCACAGCAACCCTTGATGGTCGCCTGCGCGACGGCGCGCTACCTGGGTGAGCGCGCCGCCGGCCGTGGCGCATGGCTGCTGGCCGTGTGGGCCAGCTCAGGACAGCTTGGTGACGAGCTCCTCCACGCTAGCGAAGGTCACCGCTGGGTCATGGGCAGCCAGGGACTGCAGCCGCGTGTAGCCCCACGCGACGGCGCCGAAGGCAACACCGACTCGCCGCGCTGCATCGGCGTCCCGGATCTCATCGCCCACGAAGATCACCTCGTGCGCCGGCACGCCGCTGCTGGCAACGAGTCGGCGCAGCCGCGCCGTCTTACCGAAGAGCGAGGCGTCGCATTCGAGGTTGCTGAAGTGCTTGACGCGCGGTCCGAGGACCTCGGCCACGTTGCGGTAGGAGTTGGAGGTCAGCATAGACAGCTGCAGCCCGCGCGCCGCGAGCGTCTCGAGCGCCACGCCTACGCCAGGGAACAGGCTGATGCGTGCGATCTCGCGCGCCATCTCCTTGCGCAGGAAGCCCGCGACGAAGGGCACCTTCCAGGGGGCGATCCGGTGGCGCGCCAGGATCTGCCGTGCGTCCAGGTCCCGCAGCTCATCGATCCTGCGGCGGTCGGGCCGCTGGAAGCGGAAGCGCTGCGCGGCCAGGTCGAAAGCCTCGATGAACCACGGAAAGCTATCGGCGAGAGTTCCATCGAAGTCAAAGATGACGAGTCTGCGGGGCATCCGATCGTGGGCCGCAACGCTCAAGCGTGTGAGCGCCAGGTCAGGCGGAAGAAGGTAGGGACATACTATACGAGCCGCTCGCAGCGGGCATCCTGACGCGCTGCCCGGGGCGGGTCGTGTTCAAGAGTCCAGATAGGGGGCTGCGTCTTCGAAGTGGTACCCTCTGTAGGGCAAGTCACGGCTCCTCGCAGGTGCAGGCTGTCCGCCTTCGCTGCAAGCGCCGCAAGCGCCGCAATGTTCGCCCTTCTGCGAGCTAAGGTTAGGTGTCTACTTGTCCTGCTGCACAGTGCACGCGCCATCGCGGCCTTCGCCATTGCTTGAGGTCGTGGCCAGCAAGGCTTCCATCGTGCCTGCGTGATCGCAGTCTGCGCTGTTGGCAGCGCAGTGAGACCGCTGCCGGCATCCGCCGAATGAGAGCGTCGACGAGCGCTACCTCGTGGCACGACCCGTGAGCGATGGCGCAGGAGATCCAGCCGGAAAGCAACCACGGAAGCGTCCGGCGGGCAGTTGATCTCGTTGCAAGCGATCTACGTGACACTGCACGCGTGATACTCGCGCGAGCTTGAGAAACACGGTAGCAGCCGAAGGCTAGCCCGTGAAGACCGAACGCCAGACATCCTGGTGGATTTGCGGCGGCTGCGGGCTGCTGAACTGCGTCTGTGTCAGCACGATCACGGTCCGCTCGCTGGCCGGATCGAAGCGCCAGGATGTGCCCGTGCCGCCGTCCCACCCCCAGGTGCCGGCCGGAACCCCCTCCGCGGAGGTTGCGACATACACACCCAGGCCGTAGCCCCAGCTGCGGTCTGGACCCAAGATGAGCTGCCCGCCCTGGCGCTGCTGCAAGGTGAGGTGGTCAGCTGTCATCGCCGCAATGCTGGCGCGCGACAGCAGCGGGTGGGGAGCTGATCGCGACAGCGCGCGCGTGAACATGAAGTAGTCCTCGGCGGTGCCGACCAGCCCGGAGTCCCCAGCAGGAAAGGCGGGCGGGCGGCCCCATGCGCTCTCTGGCGCGGCATCGTAGAGCTCGAGGCGCTCACGTCCCGGCCTGTAGGCGGCGGGCAACCGCGCCTGCTTGGCCGGCGGCACGAAGAAGCCCGTATCGAGCATCCCGAGTGGCGCGAAGATCCGCTCCTGCAGCACCTCCGGCAGGGGTTTGCCCGCGGCGCGAGCGATCAGGACCCCGAGGATGTTGGAGGCAGCCGTGTAGAGCCAGGTCTCACCCGGCTGTGCCATGAGCGGCAGCCCCCCCACACGTCGCAGCCACTCATCGGGTCCGAGCGGTGAGGCCGGATCGGGTGGGCCGAAGCCGGGCAGCCCGAGCTCCGCGATCCTGCGCTGGATCGGGTAGGTGCCTGGTGGGGCGAGCAACACGCCCAGGCCGCAGCGAAAGCTCAGGAGGTCCTCGAGCGTGATCGGGCGGCGAGCGGGCACCGCGTCATCCAGCGGACTGTCCAGGCGCTTCAGGACGCGCCGCTCCGCCAGCTCCGGCAGCAGCCGGTCGACCGGCTCCTCGAGCCGCAGCCGGCCGTCCTCGATGAGCATCATGGCCACCGCCGCGGTGATCGGCTTGGTGAGCGAGGCGATGCGGAAGATCGTGTCCCGCTGCATCGCTCGGGTGCTGTCCAATGCAGTGGTGCCGGCGGCCACGACCTCGGCATTGTTGCCCTGCGCCAGCAAGACGACGGCACCAGTGACGGAGCCTTGCTGCACGTGACGCTGCAGAACGTCCCGGACCTGCTGCAGGGCCGCCTGCGGTCCACTCCTGTCAGTCATGCTCGGGTTCCTCGCTGTGATTCACCTAATATGACGACGAACGAGGCGCAGTCGGATCGACAGCAGCGGCTTGGCGAGCGGGCTGTGCACGTGCGCCCCGGCGGTTGGCCTTCGGCCCGCGGTTCTAGTCGGTGCCTGCTGCCGGGGCGCGATAGACCGTACGGCCGCCCACGATGGTCTCAACGACCTTCACGTGCGCGATCTCCTCGGCCGGTATCTGCATGACGTTCCGATCCAGAATCACCAGGTCGGCGAGCTTGCCGCGCTCGAGCGAGCCGGTGCGCGTCTCCTGGTGCAGCTCGTAGGATGCATTCAAAGTAGCCGCCCGCAGCACCTGCTGCCGCGTGAGGCCACGGTCCTGCGACAGCCGCCCGTGGTACTTCGGGTCGATGTCGGGGCGATTCGTGCGTGTGACTCCGACCTTCAGCGCGAACCACTCATCAAGCGGGTCGACCGGCCAGTCGCTGCCATAGGCGATGCGCGCGCCCGCGTCGGCCAGAAATGCCGCCGGCTCCATGTACCGGTAGCGCGCCGGCCCGAGGTACTGCTGCGCGCCATCGACCGTGTCGGGTGCCGGCTTCTCCCACTGCAACGACAGCACCGCGACGGCTCCGAGCGGACCGTAGCGGGCAAAGTCCCGTGGATCGACGATCTCATCGTGAGCGATGGCCGCACGGATCGCCGCGGCAGGAAACTGCCGGCGCAGCGCCTCGATTGCATCCAGCGCCTCGTGTACCGCTCGGTCACCATCGGCATGCATGTGGGGCTCGAAGCCCGCCGTGGCGGCCTTCAGCAGCACTTGCTGCAGCACCGGGGCGGGAAAGTAGACGGGCGGCCCGCGATTCTGGCCCGGGACCCAGCCCGGCTCCTGCGGCCTGCTGCTGTTCACGAAGTAGGGCTCGAGCATGGCACCGGTCATCGCGGGGGCGGTGATGACGCCGTCGAGGAACAGCTTGATGTTGCGCACGGTGAGGTGCGCAGGTGGGCCGATCGGCCCCTGGTCATAACGTGCGGCGAGATCGTGCGCGTAGGCAATCGCCTTGTCCATGTCCTGCATCTGGCTGGGCGTCAACAGCACTGCAAAGTGCGCACGCGCTGTGAGCTTGCCCGTCCGCTGGGCCGCGGCGAATGCGGCAAGGCTCGCTGGGCCGGCTGCGGCATCCAGAAAGCTCGTGACCCCCTGCGCGGCGAGCGCTTGCAGCGCGGCGAGCGCCGCCTTGCTGTTGTCCGCCGCTGAAGGCGCTGGCAGCGCCTGCTGTACGAGCTGTATCGCGGCGTCCTGCAGCAGGCCCGACGGTGCTCCTTGGGGCTCGCGCGCGATCTGCCCGCCCACCGGGTCGGGCGTGGCGGCGGTGAGCTGCGCGATCGCAAGCGCGCGGCTGTTTACCAGCGCGGTGTGGCCGAAGGAGGAGTGCACGATGATCGGCCGCCTGGTGTGCAGGAGGTCGAGGTCGTGACGCGAGGTGGTGGTGCCATCCACCATCGCTTCCTGGAACCAGTTGCGTACTTCGAGCCAGCCGTCCGGCTCCCGAACGCGAGTCTCATCCAGGCACGCCTGGATCCGCGACTGCAGCTGCGCCAAGGTGAGCCGTGCGTACTTGAGATCGCACCCGAGCAGCGCGGCACCGCCGCTCAACGGATGCATGTGACCGTCCACGAGCCCCGGCATCAGCATGCGGCCCTTGAGATCGACCCGCGTGGTCTGCGGGCCGATGAAGGCCTGCGCGCCGGCGTCCGTGCCAACGTACGTGATCACCCCGGAGCGCACCGCCAGGGCATGCTGGACCGAATCCTGCGCATCAACGGTGTACACGTACCCGTTCTGGTACACGGTGTCGGCGTAGCCGGCAGGCTGCGCACGGGCCGTGCTGGCCAGCAGCGCGAGCGCGGCAAGCAGCAGGGCCGAGCAGCTCGGCCGCGCGCGGCGCAGGAAGGGCAGGACGGTGGCAGATCGCATCATGTAGTAGCGAGGGCCGGCGATGCTTTCATCATACATCCCCGAGGCGCCACCGCGCTCATTGCTTGAATGACTGCAAGGGATGTGCCGCTCAAGGACAGCCGCCATGGCTGGCTACCCGGCGCCTGCAAGCCGCCGAGTACTCGAGCAGGGGCACCCGCGCGCACCTTGCTGCGACATCCGGCGCGCCGCGTCCAGCGAGCATCTCGGTGAAGGTCCATCCCGGCATGCCGCGCGAGGCTCCTGCTGCGTGACCACACGCAAACAGCGCTCGCCGGGTGCAGGGCACGGTGTTGCTTTCGACACCCCGGGGAAGCCCTGATGAGGTCAAGCTGGATGAATGTCTCGCACGAGCGCTGCAGGATTACAAACTACAACTCGACGAGTGCGAAAGCCGAGCAACACTCACCGCTGCCAGGAGTCAAGGACTCGCAGGTCCTGACAGGGAGGATCGGGAGCCGGCCGTCCTGGGCCAGCGGGGCCGTCGCGCGGCACCGACGCCGCGGCGCGCGGGTCGCACCCAGACATGCGGGCTCGTTGTGTCGTGAAGACACGACAGCTGCTCGATGTGCCGGAACTTCGCTGAACCGCGTCTGAATCCTGATCCGGTGCAGGCGGTCCCCGCAGGAGGCTGGTGGCAAGTGTTCCAAATCGTCAAGAATCGCTTAAGATGGAGCAACCGGTGGGGTTCGGAGTAGCTAAGCATGGGCGATGACAGAGAGCTGGCGAGTGGCGTAGCACCTGTTGACATAACGGTATCGGCATCCGGCCGTTTTACGCGGACCACACGGGGTCTTGCCCGCGCAGTCGCCTGCGGCGTGCGGTACTGGCTCCTGGTGTTGGCTGTGGTGGTGGTGCCGCCAACCGCCCTGGCAGATCCGTACACCGAGACGGTGAGGTTGTTCAACAACGCGGGTGAGAGCGCTCAGTTCTTCCGCAACTCCTATGGCTATGCGATCTTTCCCACGATCGGCAAGGGCGGGCTCGGCATCGGGGCTGCCCATGGTGACGGTCGTGTGTACTCGGGCAAAGGACACAAGTACATCGGCGACACGGCCATGACACAGCTGAGCGTCGGGATACAGGCGGGCGGTGAGGCCTATAGCGAGGTCATCTTCTTCCAGAACAGGGATGCGCTGAAGGAGTTCACCAGCGGTAACTTCGAGTTCGGTGCCGACGTCGGCGCCGTGGTCATCACCTCGGCGGCTTCCGGCGAGGCCGCGACGACCGGACCGACCGCCGCCGCGAGCGGCGGCAAGAACGATGCCACGACGGCGGGCGGCTACTACAAGGGGCTGGCCGTGTTCATGATCGTCAAGGGCGGCGCCATGTTGCAGGTGGCTCTCGCCGGGCAGAAGTTCTCGTACAAGCCCCATCCCGGCAGCACTCCTTGAGCGCGCGGGCTGCGCGGTGAGGCAAGCCGGCTGCGGCCTGTCGCTGACGGCGCGAGCGGCCGATGCGGCCCGTGCTGCGTGCGTCCCTGGAGGAATGACCCAGCGCAGGGGGATCCCGGCCGCCCCTGCGCGCCTCTAGCGGGTCTGGTCCCATCTTCTGCGCCGGTGAGGCGCGGGCGGTCAGGATTCCTGTAATCCGCACAGTGTCTGCTGTCTCGCGGCGGTCTTCCTAACTGAATCGCCTGTGAACCGCAGGCGCGCCCGCTTCCCTTGTCGATGCCGCATTTGACAGAACTCGTGCCGTCGCGAGCCTTGCGGTTGCTGCGCCGTTGCGGCGCTCTTGCAAGTGCAGAGCGTCCGGGCTTACCGTGATCGCCCAGTGCGGGGCCACTGTTCCCCGGGAGGAGGTCACGTTGGTCATGCTGCCCCAGTTGCTCGCGGAGCTGAACGAGCGTTTCAAGCTGGTCGGCGCCGCCTCCACGGGTTATGGCATCGTCGTGGGTGCTTTCCTGTATCTCTTCGGCTATCTCGCCTTGCGCTTTCATCTCACCGCGATCGGTCTGGAGACGGACATCCCTCTCCTGGATGAGCGCTACCTCTTCACCGGGGCGAGCTTCGTGGTCTACGTCGCCTCCTGCGTACCAGGGATCGTCCTGCTCGTTCTGCCATTCTTTGGCATCGGCTGGGTAGTGAGCCGGCTGTTGCCGTCCAAGGCCCGCGTACGGGTGGCCGGGTGGCTCACCGCGCCTGTCTTCCTCATCCCCTTGGGCATCGTGTTCTCCGTGGTGGTCATCGAATTCGTGATGAGCCCCTGCTTTCGTTTCACGGACCTGCTGCTCGGGCGCGAGCTGCCGCGCAACCCGGCGTGGTTTGCCACGCTGATGTACGAAAGTCAGTACATGACGTTTTACTTCGGCGCTCTGGTTGCCGCCTGTGTGTTGCCCGTGGGCATCCTCATCCTGCTGCGTAGCCAGCCCAACATCTCGCTTTTTAGCTATGGCCTGCTCGCGTTTCTGGCAGCCGTGCAGATCATGCTGCTGCCCATCAACTACGGCGTGCTGGTCGTGGACAAGTCCTTACCGCGCGTCGCATCGATGGGAGGCAGACCCCTCACCGAGGGCCAGACCGCCTGGCTCGTGTGGCAAGGAAGGCCGGGTGCAACCTTCCTGGTGCGTCAGGCAGCGCAGGACCAGCGCTCCTTGCTCACGCTGGATAGCTCGGAGCTCAAGGACATGGAGATCGTCGGCTACGATGAGATCGTGCCGACGCTCTTTGGCAACCGCTACGTGCGCGGCCGTGACTTCATATGGAGGCTGCGAGAGACCCAAAGCAGCGCTAGCCCTCGAAGCTTCGAGCGAGGCCCAGCGCGGCCCAGGTGAGCCTGGCTGATGCGTGATGGCGCAGCGCCCGATGCGGTGGAAGGCTGTCATTTCTCGATGGACCCTGTTGCCGGCGGTGGCCTGTGCCGCGGTGCTGATGTTGGGCGCTCCGGCCCCCGTATGGGCACAGGCCGCGAGCCCGCACTATGATGTCCTGATCCGCCACGGCAAGCTCCTGGATGGGACCGGGAACCCCTGGCGCTACGCGGACGTCGCGTTCAGGGGCGACCGGATCGTCGAGGTCGGGCAGATTCCGGCTGGCGCACAGGCAACCACCATGGTCGAGGCGAGTGGGAAGTACGTTTCCCCGGGCTTCATCGATACCCACTCGCACGCTGCTCCGGGCATCCAGACGCAGGAGCTCGCCGCTGCGCTGCCGATCCTGTTCCAGGGCATCACGACCGTCGTGATCAACCCGGACGGCGGGGGACCGGCTGACCTGCGCCCGCAGATCGCTGACATCGAGCGTCAGGTCCCCGGTGTCAATGTGGTGCTGCAGATCGGGCACAACGCCGTGCGCCGCGCGGTGATGGGCATGGCGAATCGCAGGCCCACCCGGGAGGAGCAGCAGCGCATGGAAGCACTGGTTCGCGAGGCGATGCAGCTCGGTGCCGGCGGCCTCTCCAGCGGTCCCTTCTATGTGCCGGGCAAGTATTCCGACACGCAGGAGATCGTGGGCCTCGCGAAGGTGGCAGCGGGCTTCCCGGGCTCGTGGTACACGAGCCATATCCGGGATGAGTCGAGCTACGACGTGGGTCTCCTCGCAGCCGTGGATGAGGTGATCCAGATCTCCCGCGCGGCGGGCATCCCGGCCATCGTGGACCACGTGAAGGCGCTGGGCCCCGCAGTGTGGGGACAGTCGCGGGAGGTGATCCGGCGGATCGAGGCGGCCCGCGCCCAGGGGCTGGAGGTCTGGGCGGATCAGTATCCCTACGAGGCCTCGGGATCTGACCTGCAGTCCTCGCTGGTGCCCGGATGGGCGCAGGAGGGCGGGACGCAAGCCCTGGCGAGGCGGCTCGAGGACGCGGCGCAACGGGCACAGATCCGCAAGGAGATGGCCGAGAACCTCGTCCGGCGCGCCGGTGCCGGCGCCATCATGGTGTCCCGCTACGCGCCCGACCCCTCGCTCGAGGGCAAGCGGCTGGATGCGATCGCGCGGCAACGCTCCCAGGAGCCGCTGGATGTGGCGATCGAGATGCTGATCAACGGGGGCGCCAGCATCGTGTCATTCAACATGGAGGAGCAGGATGTGGAGGCATTCATGCGGCAGCCCTGGACCATGACCTGCACAGATGGTGCGCTCGTGAAGCTCGGTGAGGGCGCGGAGCATCCCCGCGCCTATGGCGCGTTTCCGCGCAAGATCCGGCACTACGTGCTCGAGCGTCATGTTCTGACCTTGGAGCAGGCAATCCATTCCATGACGGGACTCGCCGCCGCGGTGTTCCGACTTGAGGACCGCGGGGAGATCCGAGCGGGCGCCATGGCAGATGTTGTGGTCTTTGACCCGAGCACCCTTGCAGACGTCGCGACTTACCAGAAGCCTCATGCTTACTCGAAAGGCATGGACTACGTGTTTGTCAACGGGCAGGCCGCCATTGCGGCAGGGAAGATCGTGCCCGCCCGCCATGGGCGGGTGCTGCGGCGGCGCCGCTAAAGCCGAATGATTTCTGCGTGGCATATCCGGTGGCAGCTGGCGCGAGGAGATGAGCGATGAGAGGCCTGCTACGGTCACTGGCAGCCGGTGCGCTGCTGCTTGCAGGCTCCCTCGCGTGGGCTCAGGCGGATATGCGAGCCGAGCTGCGCGGCAAGCTCGAGGCGCAGCTCAAGAGCATCGATGAGAGCTTTCATGGAGTCTTCGGCGCCGAGCTGATCGACCTCACGGATGGGCAGCGCATGGGCCGGCATGCGGACTGGGTCTTCCCGACGGCCAGCACCATCAAGGTGGCGATCCTCGTCGAGCTCTTCAGACAGGCCGAGCGCAAGCCCGGCTTGCTCAAGAAGCAGCGTGCCTTCGTGTCGAGCGCTCAGACGGCCGACGACGGGCTGGCGCGGCTGATCGGGCCGGGCTCCGAGCTCGCCGTGGGGGACCTGGCGCGCCTGATGATCAACCTGAGTGAGAACACGGCGACCAACCTCCTGATCGATGAGCTCGGCATGGAGCGTGTCAACGCTCTGACCGCCTCTCTCGGCCTTGAGACCATCCGTCTGCAGCGCAGGATGCTCGACTTCGCGAGCGAGTCCAACGATCACGAGAACCTTGCGAGTCCTGCCCAGGCCGCCTCGCTGATGGCGCGGATCGCGCGCTGCGAGCTGCCGCTGACCCGGGAATCCTGTGCCGCGATGCTGCAGATCCTCGAGATTCCGAAGGAGCCTTTTCCGGCCACCGACCCGATCCCGAAGGATATTCCCGTCGCCTTCAAACCCGGAGACCTGGACGGCGTCCTGGCAGCGTGGGCCTTCGTGGATCTGCCTGGGCGCCCATATGCCTTCGCCATCATGACGAGCTATGGCACGGACAATGCGACGGCCGTGCGGACCGCATCGCAGGCGGCGTTTGATTACTTCTCCCGCCTCGCGCGTGCCAATCGCTACGGCGCGAGAGTGCCGTCCGTGCCGCCGCCGCAGAAGAGCCAGGAGCCGGGCCGGTGAGAGCCGCTCTCGCTCGCGGATCAAGGCTCCTTGTCCAGGACCAGCTCGGGTAACAGCCGCTCTTGCCAGAGCAGCTGCTGAAAGCCGGGGCGGAAGAATCCGAAGTGCCCGATCCTCGCCACGCCGACCGCCTGCGGGGCAATACGCTTCATCGTTCGCGGCGCGTTCACGTACCAGCCGTGCAGCGATTCTGTGCTGCGCGCCGACATGAACTCGTCGTCCGGGAAGGAAATAAAGACGATGGGTGTCGTGACAGCTGCATACCGCTCGCGCACCCACTCGCCTTCGCTGATCGCGTACTCGGGATGCAGGCACCAGCGGCGCCACTGCAGCATCACATCCTTGGGCAAGTCCCCGACGAGTCGCAGGCTGCGGCCGGGGAAGTAGCCGCACAGAGGCACGGCCAGCGGGGCGAGCACAAACCACAGCCACCAGGCCCGGGGCCGCAAGTAGTCCGCGTTGCTGCGCCAGTAGCCGCTCCCGGAAGCGACCAGCACGACCTTGGCAAGCCGGTCATGGTTGGGCACGAAGGGCAGGATCTGACCGCCGAGACTGTGCCCGATCCAGTAGAGCGGCCGGTCCGGTGCGCGCACGAGGAGGGCCTCGAGCATCGCCGCACAATCCAGCTGCGCCCAGCTGAGGATGTCTGCGTGAAATCCCCGCAAGCGCTTGGGCCGTGACAGCCCGGTGCCGCGATAGTCGAAAGTCGCCACGAGGTAGCCCTGCGCGGCAAGCCAGGTGGCGAAGCCCTCGTAGTAGCGTTGCGGGGTGCCGATGGCCGACACCACGAGGACAGCGCCTTTGAGCTGCGTGGGTGAGAGCTTCTCCCCATAAAAGCTCGCCGCGATCTCAAGCCCATCGGGCGTGAGCACCTTGTGCGTGTTCAAGCGCTCGTAACCTCGTGCCGGGACAATTGTTCTCGATGCGAGGGGACCGGACCTGCGCGGCACGGCAATGCGGATGTCTGTGAGAGATTCACTGGCGCGCGGGGCGGGCGATGAAGAGGTCTGCGTCGGTGCGCCTGGCGGTGACCCAGATGGTACAGCCGCCACCGCCGTTCCCGCAGACCGCAGCGATCCGCTTCCTTGGATTCGGCGATAATCGGCGCGCCGGTAAGCGCGCGGAGCTGCGCTGGCGCCCCTCTATATTTAAAGGCTAGGGAGCCCCCATGACAGAACCTTCCCCTGCACCGAACTTGCCGGTGTTCTACGCTCGCCCGGTGCCGCTGGATGCCCGGCAGCACGCCTCCTGGCGTCTCCTCGGCGGGGATGCCGCGTTCGCCGCAGACACACCGTGGCTGCCGATCACCGTGAGCGAGTTTGTGGCTTCGAGCCGGTGCTATCCCATCGTTTTCGTCGGCGCGGGCCGTGAGGTGTCCCCCGTCGCCGTGCTCGGTCTGGAGAAGGCCAATCTCTTCGTCGAAGCCGGCCGCTGGGCGGAAGATGTCTATGTCCCTGCCTATGTGAGGCGTTACCCCTTCGTCCTGATTGCAGCGCCCGACAGGCAGACCTTCGCCCTGGGGATCGATGAGGCGAGCTCGAGGATCGCGCAGGGCGGGGAGGCGGGAGTGGCCCTGTTCGAGCCGGGCGGCGCGGCGGCTGAGATCACCAAGCAGGCCATGGAGTTTTGCCGCCTCTTCAACCTGGACGCCGGCCGCACCGGCGCCTTCTGTCAGGCGCTGGCGGATGCGGGCGTGCTGGCCGAGCGCCGCGCTGAGGTCGCCCTGAACAGCGGCCGGAAGCTCGGGCTGGTCGGGTTCCAGGTGATCGATCCGCAGAAGCTGCTGGAGCTGCCGAACGAGACGGTGCTCGAGTGGCACCGCTCCGGGTGGCTGGCGCTTGCGTACTACCACCTGTCCTCGATGGATCGTTTCCTGGCGCTCGTGCCGCGCCAGTCACGCCGGGACGGTGCGCCCGCCGCGGCGCCGGCAGCCAAGGCGAGCGAGACCCCGCCCCCCGCGCCCGTGACCGAGGCCCCGGCCGCAGAGGTCTCCGGCAAGCAGACCAAGACGGGAGGCCGCTCGTTCTTCAAGAGGTAGCACGGGCCTCAAGGTGAGGCGGGTCCGGCGCCTCGGCACCAGCGGCTGCGCGAGGCGGTCGGGCTGCCGGATGGGAGTTACCGCTGCGCGCCGGCATCGCCGCGCGACAGCTGTCAATCTCTCCGGAACGGCGAGCGGATGTCCGCGAGGAACTTCTGCGCGCGCGGGTGCTGCGGGTGATCGAAGAATTGCTTCGCGGGCGCGCTCTCGAGGACGCTCCCCTGGTCCATGAACAGCACCCGGTGGGCGACCTCGCGTGCAAAGCCCATCTCGTGCGTGACACAGACCTGCGTCATGCCCTGCCCGGTGAGATCCTGGATCACGAGTAGCACCTCGCCCACCATCTCCGGGTCCAGAGCGCTCGTGGGCTCGTCGTAGAGCATGATCGGCGGCTGCATGACGAGGGCGCGGGCAATGGCGACGCGCTGCTGCTGCCCGCCGGAGAGCTGGGCTGGGAATGCGTTTGCCTTGTCGGCCACGCCGACCCGCTCAAGCAGGGCAAGCGCACGCTCGCGTGCCTCGCCCGGCGTCAGCCGCTTCAGCCGCACCGGCGCCAGCGTGCAGTTGTCGAGGACCGTGAGGTGCGGGAAGAGATTCAGCTGCTGGAAGAGGAAGCCCATCCCTGAACGCAGGCGATCCAGATGGACATCGGGGCCGTGAATGTCCCGGCCCTCGACGAGGATCTGGCCGGAGTCGATGCCCTCCAGGCGGTTGATGGTGCGCAGCAGGGTGGACTTGCCCGAGCCGGAGGGACCGCACACGGCGACCGTCTCACCGCGCTCGATCGTCTGCGTGATGTCGGCCAGCGCACGGTAGCGGCCGTAGTACTTGTTGACGCCGCGGAATTCGATCATGTCCGGCGGCGCGCATCCAGCGCGAAGGCGAAGCGCGAGAGGCCGAAGCACAGCAGGAAGAACGTGAGCGCGAGCAAGGCGTAGATCGCAAAGGGATGCACGAGCACTTGATTGTTGACCTGAGTGGCGATGAAGGACAGCTCCTGCAGGCCGATGATGTAGCCGAGCGTCGTCTCCTTGATGGTCGAGACGAGCTGGTTGACGATCGAGGGCAACATGCTGCGCAGGGCCTGTGGCAACACGACATGGCGCATCGCCGCGATGTGACCCAGACCCAGGGAGCGTGCGGCTTCGAGCTGGCCGCGAGGCACACCCTGGATGCCGGCGCGCACGATCTCCGCGAGGTAGGCGCCATCGAAGACAACCAGGGCGGTGAGCATGGTCTCGAATTGCCCGGCCCGGTGGCCGGCCAGGCTCGGCAGAAAGAAGTAGGCCCAGAACACAACCATCAGGAGTGGTGTGCCGCGCACGATGTAGATGAGTGCGGTGACCGGCCAGCTCACGAGCCCCTGCCGAGAGAGGCGCGCGAGGGCCAGCAGCACCCCGAGGGGCAAGGCCAGCAGCAGCGCTGCGAGCCCGAGCACGAGCGTGAGAGCGAGGCCGCCAAGCGGACCTTGCGGGTACTGCCCGAGCAGGAAGTAGAGCCAGTAGGTCTTGAGCAGGTCGATCACAGCGTGCGTGCCGGGAAGCGATGCTGGAACCAGGTTCCGCAGGCCGTGATCGCGAGCGACACGGTCAGGTATGCCACCGTGGCCACGCCGAAGGTCTCGATGCCGCGAAAGCTCGCTGTCTCCACCCGCTGCGCCTGGTACATCAGCTCCGCCGTCCCGATCACGGTGGCAATGCTGGTGTTCTTCCACAGGCTCAGTGTCTGCGAGATGAGCGGCGGGACGATGATCCGGAAGGCCTGCGGCAGCACGACGAGGCGCATGCTGGACAGGAAGCCCAGGCCGAGCGCACGCGCCGCCTCGAGCTGCGTACCGGGCACTGCACGTATCCCGCTGCGGATGTCTTCGGCCATGAACGAGGCGGTGTAGAGGGTGAGGCCGATGAGGGCGCACACGACTTCCGCATCGTGTGCGTTGAGCCAGCTGCGGGCGGTCTCCGGGAGCAGCTCGGGCATGGCGAAGTACCAGAACAGCAGATGCACGAGCAGCGGGATGTTGCGAATCACCTCCACGAACGTCGCGCCGCTTGCGCGCAAGGGCCCGACGGGGCACAGCCTGCAAAGCGCCACGCAGGTCGCAACCGGCACGGCCAGCAGCCAGGTGAGGAGGGTCAGCTTGAGGGACAGGAGCCAGCCGGCCAGCAGCCAGTCGCGGGGCTCGCCCGTCAGGACTTGCGCAAAGTCCAGGTGCATGCGCGCGAGCGCGCTCAGCCGGAGACGGACTCGGAGTCGATCTTGAAGCTCCGGCCGGGATAGTTTGAGCGCGTCCCCGGACCGAACCACTTGAAGAAGAGCTTCTCGGCTGCCCCTGAGGTCTCGAGCTCGCGCAGCGCCTGGTCGGTGAGCGCCTTCAGCCCAGGTTCGCTCTTGCGCAGCCCCAGGGCGAGCGGCTCGGTGCTGATGCTCTGCGGCAGGATCACATAGTCGTGCTGCGCGGGGCCGAGCTTGCCGTAGGCATCCACGAGCGACATCTCATCGTTCACGAAGCCGGCGGCCTTGCGCTGCTCGAGCGCCACCAGAGCGGCCGGGGAGGTCTCGAAGGTCACGACCTCGACGTTGGGTACGGCCTTGCGGATGTTCGGCTCCTGAGTGCCGCCCTTGACCGTCACGACCTTCTTGCCGGCCAGCTGCGCGAGCGAGGTGATGCCGCTGTCGCGCCTCACCATTACCTTCTGGCCCGTCACGAAGGTCGTGAGCGAGAAGGCGATCACCGCCTCGCGCTCGCGGGTATGGGTGAGGCTCGCGGCGAGGACGTCGACACGTCCCTGCAGCAGCTCGGGGATGCGGGCGGCGACGGAGATCTGACGGATGGTGGGCTTCACGCCGAGCTTGCGAGCCACGATCCCGCACAGATCCACGTCATAGCCGATGATCCTGCGCGTGGCAGGGTCCACGAAGCTCAGCGGTTCATCCGTGCCCAGCACGCCGCAGACCAGCTCCCCCTTCTGCTTGATCTCGGCGATCTGATCGGCATGCGCCAGCGGTGCGAGCACATACATGAACGCAGCGCAGGCGATCCAGGACACAGGTTTCGAGACCATCCAGGTGCCACCAAGGAAGAGGATAGAGGGAGGCTCGAGGGTAGCACGGCCCCTCAAGGACATGAGCCTGTGTGCTCTGCATTCACGGCTCGAGCATCCCGGACCGGCTTCTGGTGCGTGCTAGGCTAGTGGCTCGCAGGAGGACCCCCAATGTTGCCGAGCCCGAGCGCCGGCGGCTTGCCCGTCATCGACCTCGAGGGCGAGCCGCGAGATGTCGATCTTCTCCTGGATCGCGCCTGCTGCGAGCTCGGGTTTTTCTACGTCATCGGGCACGGCGTTGACCCGCAGGTGATAGCCGCGCTCGCAGGGCTGGCGCGAGTCTTCTTCGCGCAGCCACTCGAGCGCAAGCTGCGAATTGCGATGGCGCGCGGGGGCCGCGCCTGGCGCGGCTACTTCCCGGTGGGCGGTGAGCTCACCTCCGGGCGGCCCGATCGCAAGGAAGGCCTGTACTTCGGGACCGAGCTGACGCGCGAGGACCCGCGCGTGCAAGCCGGTCTGCCGCTGCACGGCCCGAACCTCTTTCCTGAGCTGCCAGGATGGCCGCAGCGGGTCCCCGAGTACATGCAGGCGGTCACCGCCCTCGGGCAGCGGCTGCTGTGTGGCATTGCCGCCGGTCTCGGGCTGCCGCGAGACTACTTTCTATCGCGCTACACGAATGATCCCACCGTGCTGTTCCGGATATTCAACTATCCACCGGGCTCGAGCACCGATCAGATGGGTGTCGGCGAGCATACCGACTACGGGCTCCTGACCCTGCTGTGGCAGGACGAGACCGGGGGACTGGAGCTGTGGCATCGGGACCGCTGGCTGTCCGTGCCTCCCATCCCGGGCTCGTTCGTGTGCAACGTGGGCGACATGCTCGAGCGGCTGACGGCGGGTCGGTACGTCTCGGCGCTGCATCGCGCGCGCAATGACTCGCAGCACGACCGGATCTCGATGCCTCTGTTCCTCGACCCGAGCTTCGATGCGGTGCTCGAGCCGATCGTGCACTGCAGCATTCCGGCGGGTGCAACCTCGTCCGACGTGCAGCGTGCCCGCGCGCGCTGGGATGGCCTGGATCTCACCACTCTGAAGGGAACTTACGGTGACTACCTTGTCGGCAAGGTCAGCCAGGTCTTCCCGCAGCTGCGAGGGCAGCATCTCGACCGTTGAACCCTGTTCGAGAGCCCGGCGCAGACGGGATGGTCCGTTCATTCTCCTGATCACTCGCGATTGCGCGTGTCCGTCACGACCATGCCGATGCTCATTCACCGCCGATCAGGACCAAGGTCGCATGGACCCCATTCAGGCTGGCCGCGCTAGGCGGCCAGCGCTTCCGGCCGAGGGCGCAACGTACCCTGTCATCGCCGCCGCGCAGACTGTGAGTCCGCTCCTTGCCCGGTGCCTGACACCGCGGGCAGCATCTGCAGCGGCGATCCGGACCACCTGTGTGCGACCTGCGAGCGGCACGCAATCAAGTCTCAGCTTGCACCCACCTACTATCCAACAGGCGCTCGAGGACAGTCATGGCATACAGCGAGGGCGCGGGGACAGGCGGCGAGGTGAAGCAACCTGCGCCGGTCACGGCAGCCCCTGCCGAGCGGAGCGAGACGCGCGTGCTCTTGCGGTGGACCATTGCAGCGGTCTGCGCCTTGTGGGTCTTGAATCTCCTCACCTTCTGGGTGGCTTTGCAGCAGCACCTGGATGCCAAGCAACTGCGGGATGCCCAGGTCAGCGACTCCCAGCAGCTGCTGCAGGCGCAGATTGCCAACGCCAAGGAGCTGCTGCAGCTTCAGACCAACCTCGCCAGGCGGCAACTGCAGGTTCAGACTGGTATCGACCTGGACCGGGAGTTCAATGCTGAGACGATGCAGCTGCTGCGGCATCGGTTCGCGGCCGGGCTAGTCAGGCTCGTGGGGATCCGTGATGCCCGCAAGGTCCATAGCATCTATGACATGACGGATCTGAACATCAACAGCTACCTGAATAACTTTCTGGTCATGGACTTCTTCAACAAGGTTGGCCAGTACGCAGGCGATGGTCGGCTGGATGAGGATACCGCGTACGTGGAATTTTCGCGCCAGGTGAAGGCCTACTGGCCGGTCTGCCAGGTCATCGTGACCCGGGCTCGCGCCGAGGCGCACGACAACAATCTCTATGCCGGCTTCGAGAATCTCTACCAGCTGATCATGCGAGAGGACGGCAAGCGCCGCGGCGGACCGGCGCCTCCGCCCCCCACGGCCGGCCAGCTGAACGATTTTCTCAACGAGGAAGCTGGCCTGGTGCAGGAGCGCTAGAGGCGCGAGCACCTGCGCACGGGTCCCGCGCGGCCAGGCGTCGTGGCGCGTGACCAGCGCCGATGCCGCAAGGGCGGTGTCACCCAGGACGCAGCGGCCTTCTAGGTGGCCAGCATGAGCCGGCGCTGCGCGCACGTCATCGCTCTGCAAGTTCCCCTGTGATCGCATGTCGTGCCGCACGCCAAGTGGGCACACCTTGCTCGTTGCGAACCTAAGTGGTTGTCCGCTGATCACGCGCCGTTCCCATCGCGACATGCGGCGGCCGGTTTGACTTCGGCCGCCTCGGGGCTCATCGAGGGCGCTGTCAGCGCGAGCTGGGGAGGCGCGTTGTGTGCAGGACAAGTATGTGCAAGCAATTGATCCTTGCCGCGGCCATGCTGGGGCTTTTCCCCACGCTGACCGAGAGCGCCGAGACCTCGAAGCAGGACATCCTGTGGCTCGAGCGCGTCACCTATGGGCCCACTACGGCAACGCTCGAGCGTTACCTGCAGCTGGGTCGCCAGCGCTTTCTTGATGAGCAGCTGCACGCGAGCGAGCTCAAGCTACCAGCAGCCGTAGCCGCCCAGATCGATGGGCTCGAGGTCTCCCACCTGGACTCAGCACAGCTGCTCGTGCAGGTCGTCGAGGAGCAGCACCGGATCAATGCTCTCGCCGATGAGACTGCAAAGCAGAGCGAGCGCAAGGCCCTCACCGACCGAGCCAATCGCCTGGCCTACGAGGCAGTGCGGCGCGAGCTGCTGCGCGCCCTCTACTCGCCGGCGCAGCTTAAGGAACAGCTCGTCTGGTTCTGGCTGAATCACTTCAGCGTGTTCCAGGGGAAGGCCGATGGGCGCTGGCTGATCGGCGACTACGCCGAGCAGGCCATCCGGCCACACGCGCTCGGCCACTTCCGGGACCTCGTGATGGCGACCCTGAA
>Ga0123356_10001933_pt1 | contig 22428 bp, 16 predicted proteins | sample TergutEmb28metaG_2_FD_92546 | JGI IMG/M metagenome (GOLD analysis project Ga0123356, IMG submission 92546) | Embiratermes neotenicus P3 segment gut microbial communities from Petit-Saut dam, French Guiana - Emb289 P3 | ecosystem: Host-associated > Arthropoda: Insects > Digestive system > Gut ...
AAGCAATCCGTTATATACCCTCAATGGTGTTTAATATGCTGTTCCACGTCTTTGCCCCCGAAATAGAGGATGACGAAAACATTGTAAAAATTGAGGTTCTGCCGATGGTTCAGTCTGAGCCAACAAGGTATATGGGACCAGTGCCGCCGCCGGTCAAACCGGTAGAAATCGCCCCCGATGCATGGCGTAATATGCCCTGGTATTTGGGCGGCAGCCTCTTTTGGGCTCCGCGGCTGTACACCACCGATAAAAGAGTATCGGGCAACTTTGCCAATATTGGTATGAGCTTTACCGCAGAGTATTACTGGATAAACTTTGCGTCCGAAGATATGGACTTTCTGAAATACCTGTCTATCAGTTCAGGTCTGGAATTTGCCCCCGACTGGATTATTGCCACCAGCGATATTGGTGACGAATATCGAAACGTAATCCTGCAAATTCCGCTGCTGTTTAACTATGTCTTAAAACCCGGCGAAACATATATGCACAAACCCTACGTGGGTATTGTGTTCAATATTCCGCTTTTCCCGGATACCACCCCGCCGCTCATTTCCGGCAAGGCAGGCTTCCAGTACGGCAGAAAAGCCGGCCCCGGCATAGCCTTTGCCGACGCCTCATTCTCGGTAGATTTTGGCAAATCCGGCCTGGATAAACGTACAGACGACCCCCGCCAATACCATCGCATCATGCTCTATTTTGGCGCAGGTTACAAATGGGGATTAGGCAAACCGGGAGTATTGCCCCGTGAGGAAAAAGAAAAGCCGGTAAAAGAGAAAAAAGAAAAGGTACGAAAAGAACCCGAGCCAGCTGCGGAACTTGACGAAACCGACCCGGATGCAGAACCCGAAGAAACCGAATTAACCGAAGACCTATAATCCCATAACCGCATCCAGTACACCCGTTCGTACTCGTGGGTTTGTCACGTGGGTAATAAAAGCCCTGGATATAACATAATCAAGCAGCAACTCCCTGCGCGAGGTTGTCATGTTTGCCACAATACGCGAGTTATTGGGCATTTTGGGAAAAACCGGTCCGTTACTGGACGATACATATACGGCAATAAGGTAGCCGTTACTTCTGTCAGTAAATTGATACAGTATCCGTATATTTTCCAGGCCTTCAAGAGTAGCATTTGCCCTGCAGAATTTCCTGTCCAAAATAAGCACATGATAGACCGCATGCGCTGTATTCAGCCGGGGCATTTCGCTTCCCGCTGACGGCTCAGGCGGCGCTGCCGGCAGCGCATGCTGCTGCGGAGTATATGAAACGATTACGGTCGTATCGTTCTTCAATCCCAACGCGTCATACGCTTCTTTGGAAAGGTCGATAATCCGGCTTGCCGATGCAGGTATACGCCCGGTTATAAGGATTGTTATTTCCATCTGGGTGTCGGCGTTTATCACCCTAACGGTCGCATCAATGGGAATGTTAAAATGGGCCCCTAAAAACCCTTTGCCTTCCATTTCCTGAGTTGCTTTTCCCCGCTGGATTCTGTCACCCAATTGGGCATAGGCAATCGTATTAAGCAATAACCCGCCAAGCAGGACCAGCCAAAGCCTTTTCATAGAATTTTCTCCTATTCGTACTCTTATAATATTTATCCATACGGTGCATAAAGTCAAGAAGATCTTTCTTTTCTGCGTCATTTTTTTCGAAAAAAACCCTTGCTTTTTTATAAGACTTGTGATATATTCTAAGTAGTGACTGGAGTGGAGGTTTTTATCAAAAAGCGGTGCTTTCCAGCTGCTGTTTTGTCAGTTCTGATAACGGTGCTTTTCGCAACCATGACACTGGCAGCTTGTAACAATTTTACCACCCCCGATAAAAAACCCTTGCTGTCTGAATCTGATCCCGATGAGGAACGGATTCGGTACACCGAGGATGGCCGAACAATGGTCAAACTCGGCATTGGGCCCGGAAGCGCCCCCAAAAACTCCAGCCGCGCCCTTACGGACCAAGTCGCCATGGCAGCCGCAGAACGGTTTGAAGTCGCTTTTTATAATGCCGAAGATGACGAGGTATACCGCGCTTCCTGGGAACTTGGTGAACGGGGAAGCATCTGGGTTTATACATCGGTGATAGGCGTCAATTACGCTGCCGGTGGGAATGGCGCCATTCTGTTTGCCGGTTACCGGGACGGAACGCTCCTCGCAATCGGCAGGTTAATTGCGGTTGACGGCGAGCTGGGAACAACCATTACCGATTTCAGCAGAACCGCTACGTTTCAGCTCACGTCCATTACGAATGACGTATATGGCTGGGGGATCAGCGGTCCCAATAACCCCCTTAATGCTACATTCAAACTTACCGGATACGATGGCGGTAATGTCGGGTTTGATGCCTATCTGAACGATGGCCCGTCCGCTGGATATACATACTTTAGAACCGTTTTAATAGACGGCGTTGTCTATCCGCTTTTTGAACTTCCCCTGGACGCAACATTCCAGGCATCGTACCGCGTTGATTTTGGCGGAAGCAACGCAGGAATCGTAACGGCGGGAACACCCAGAGTACAGTCCGGATTCCTGGGAGCAGTACCCGGTTATATCACCCAGGCAGGGGCAAATGTATCCGGCCATTTCACCAATGTGGTGCACGATCCTGTTGCGATGCCTGAGGGGAATCCTCTTCCCAGCGGACCATTTGAACTGGAACTGACGACAACCGCCGTTTCCGGCCTTATTTCCATACGCATTGAAATACCGATTTACGCATGGAGTAATGTGCCGGGCTCTAATCCGACAGGCTCAGATGTGCAGCCGGGAAGATGGCGCATTCAGGGCGGCATCTCCAACACAAGCATTGATTTAGGTAAAAACCACCATTCAGCCGGCGGCTCAATTCTGCTGGGTATAGGTAATTACATAAGGGTATACAAAGGCGCCTTGATGGTGTACAGCAATGGGGTCTATGGCTTGCCGGGGGTAAGCATTACCGCCAATACGGTCAATGACAACTATGGGCAAAATTCGCATAACACCAATCCGGGCGGAAACATCATTGAAGATTTTGATGTAACCGTACCGCCAAATGGTACAAACACCAAGGCGATTCAGATAAGAATGTCTCCTAACATACATCGAACGGTATCGTTCAGTATTCGTTCCGATACCCCGGTTGATCTCAGCGGTACGGGCGGCCTGGTTTTCCGTATCTGGCATGACGGCGGAGAAGGTAATCCGCTGCGATGGGTCAGCTTTGGTGATGAAGGTAATACCATGCTATGGCAAGGCAACGATAATGGTTCTAACTTTAATCCCAGTCACCGGGTTGGCTTTGACGGTAACGCGTTGCCTGGAGGAGCATGGCCATGTCCCCAGGGATGGTATACGGTCTTTGTTCCGGTTCCCAATATCAAAACTTCCGGTATGGTAGTATACACACTCTTTAGCATAGGTCTTGAGGTTTGGGGAGATATTGCTCACCCAAGCGGTATGACAAGGCAATTCCTGATTGATGACATTCAATTTATTTCGGCAGCCGATGTAAAACTGGAAAGAATACGCTTACCGGCAATATATCAGGATAGCAGCTCAAATACAACCCTGGAAGCGGGGAGTACATTATCAGCGCTTGATTTGTTTAGACATCCTCCCCCCGGCCCCGCCCCCGCCCCCCAATTTATGTTATTTTCAGCCAATCTTGCCGCCTATAAAAACTTTTACTCAACCGTGTATACCTGGGTTTGCAACCGAAATAACACTGCTTATGGCATTGATAGTACTCGCCATTATTTTGACAACTGGGAGTTACCTGAAGGATCGATAATCCAGTCCAGCAATACCAACGCGATAACCGTTACCGATATGGATATTGATGCGAGAAACGGAGGCACCGCCAGTGTAAGCCTGAGAATCGGCAATGTAACTAGTCCAACGCCCACATGGGTAACTGTTATTGCCCCCATAACAGTGATTGAGGACTTTGACTATGAAAATGACTTTTCTACATTCCCCGGAAATGAGCGTTTATTAGGGTTCTGGGGAGAGAACCTAGTTCCAACTGGTGGTACAGATGGGCTAGGTGCCTACAGTAGCATGGGAGTAGTTCCATGGACTGCCCAGGCTTTAATTGGTTATAACCGGGGTTTGTGGCTGAGCCCCTCTCCTAACCCGACTCCCTTACGGGCCGGAAGAAAATTTGGAGCCCCCAATCTTTTTGGGAGAGATGGGAGAGATGGCGGTGAAAACCTTAGTAGTTACAGTTACATTTCATTATTGATGTACAGGTTCCCCGCTGCAGATCCGCAACATGGTACTTCAATAACCTACCATTTTGCCCTTTACAATAATGGCGAATTTGGCTTATCAGGTAATGCAAACGGAGCCGGAACCCAGGTTATGGCTAATTTCACTGGGGAGGTTGATTTCCCCGCTCAAAATACATGGGTGTTGGCTTTAATACCACTCAGTGACTTTGTGGGGTTAAATCTAAACGCCGTTACCGGATGGGCTATTGTTATGGACAGAACTACTCCGTGGTGGGGTTCTACCGTTGACAATCGCATTTTCATCGATTCCATAAGGTTGCATAGGTAAGGAGGGTATTGGGGCATTTTGTGATATTTTGCTTGTTTTTTGGAAAAGTTGTGGTATACTGTGTATACGGGAAAAGACGTGCGTTGCACGATTGTATATAAAGCTTGGAGGTTTTTTATGAAGAAACTGTATATTGCGGCCGCTATTGTACTGGTTATAACCATGGCAGCTTGTAATAATTTTGCGCCGGACCCCCTTCCTGATGAAGGCCCGCGCACTATGGAGGTAAACGGACAGACATTCGTCAAACTGGGCATTGGATTTTCAGACAATAGCCGCGCTCTGTTCGATACCATGGCCATTGCCGCCACCGAATGGTACGAAGTAGCTTTTTTTGACGGCACAAACTATTTCCGCACTGCCTGGCCGGACGGCGAGCGGGGATACCTCTGGGTTCCGGTCGATGTTAACTACAGTGGAAATGCCCTTATATTTGCCGGCACCGCAAGCAGAACCTTGCTTGCGACTGGCAGAATCACGAACATAGATACTACTGCCACTGCAATTGGTCCCACTGATCCTGCAATCATTACCGGTACCAGCAGACTCGTTACCTTTACCCTGACGCCGCTTACCAATAATATTTATGGCGCTACTACCCCCGGTACGAGTAACCCTGCTACCTCTACATTCAGAGTCACCTCTGCGTCACCTGCAGCAGGAACCGATATAACCGGCAGTATTGGTTCATTCCCAACAGTAACCATTAATACCCATCCGTATCCGGTGTATCGGCTGGGAAATGCGGCAACCATACAGGCGACTTATGCCATAGGAAACATTCCTGCAGGGCTCATACTGGCGGGACCAAGCAAGGTGATCCCCAAAATTTTAACTGAACACGGATACTATCAGGCATTGGACGTAAGCGGCGTGTTTACAAATCCTCCTGCGCCCACTGGTCCAATCCCCAATCCTGCGATCCCAAGCACTCCATTTGAAATAACACTGACAACAGGGGCCAATGCGGGTCTTCTCAGGTTATCCATTGAAGTACCGGTATTTGCGCTCAGTGTTACCGAGCAGGTAGCCGGTAACTCTACAACAGGTACATCAGGTGTAATTCTTAACGAATTCCGTCCCCGCATTTGGTATATTCGGGGTGGAATTTCCAACCTTTCGCTTGACATGGGTGTAGCGGCCGGTTCTGACGGCGGAGCGGTATTGCTGGGTGTTGGTGATTACCAATTCCAGGATCAAAGCATCCCCGGATATATTGAGATAACCACTCAATAAGAGCATTAGACTTTTTATATTATGATGGAGGTAGCATAGCATGAGTACTCAATTGCGTATTTTTTTAATGACTCTGGTTGTTGTATGTGCGCTGCTCGGCTGTGCTCCTCCCATTGATACACTGTGGAATTACGACGAAGATGGGCGTATCGGGCATACTACCGTACCGACCGATACCCTGTGGATTGAGCTGCTGCGCAATATGTATGACACTGATGCCGCCAATAACCGTTTCAGGCCTTCGGTTGATTTACGGGTATTTGGCACATACGAAGGTATGGTATTTCCCATTCCGGTACATGAGGCAACGGTGCAGATTTGCGAACATCCCGATGTTTTCCCTCTTGTTTTTACGACTGTCTATAATCCCCCTGCAAACGGCAATGGTAATGGCAACGGTAACGGAGGGTATTTCCGGTTTCAGCGAACAGGAAGATACCTTGTCCGTGTTCTGTACGATGGCAGTGAATCCGCCCCCCACTCAATTCAGGTGGGTTCTTTGGGCGGTACCCCCGGAATCATTGGCGGGCCCGATAATCCCGATGACGGTATAACCATTGTATGGAATCCTCTTGTCGAGTTTGATCTAAGGGGCGGTACCTATACTGGTGACCCGGCACTGCTCAGCCAGCGTGTTGGGTATGGCGGTCAGGCAACCATACCCACGCCGCCGCCGGTACGGCCGGGTTATATCTTTACCGGCTGGTACCACAACGGACACAGCGTACCATTCGACTTTGATACGCTCATTTTTGAGGGCAGACCCCTTCATGCCCGGTGGGACCCGGAATAATGCCGATAATAAAGGCATGGGAAAACTATGAAGAAATATATCACCCTTATACTGTTACTCGCTGGTATTTTTCCTCTGTTTGCCCAAAATCAACATGTGTCCATTCATGTTCCGGCGGTAAATGGAACCGGCAGCACAAAAGAAGATAACGAAGCATTCAGGGAATTTATTGTCAGGGAACTGCGCGCCTGGGATTTTACACTGGCGCAAACACTGGGCGTAGCGGACTATTCCATGCCCGGTATGTTACAACCCAACCCCAATTCACCAGGCGGTTTTGTATTCTCGCTGGCCCTGCTGGACAGTAACGATGTACACCTGTATGAAGAAACCCTGTATTACCGGAACTCGTCAGACGCAAGAAGATATATATCAACAATGGTGTCCAGTTTATTTTTCTATGTGCTGGCCCTTGATATGCAGTTACAGGAAGAAAACAAAAGGTCCAGGGTTATGCGAAACCATGGACCGCCTCCCGGAAAACGGCTTGAAGATGAAGCATGGCGCAATAAACTCCTGTATTTAGGCGGCAGTATTTTCTGGGCTCCGCGGGTGTATACCGCCGAAAGAAAATCGTGGAATTTAAGCAATGTAGGGGTGGGCTTTTCTGCGGAATATAATTTTATACCGTACCTTTCCGTGGATACCGGCTTTGAGTTTGTCCCGGACTGGATCGCGGCCACCCCTCAATCCAGTGAGCAATACCGGAACGTAATCCTGCAAATTCCCATTGCATTCAGCTTTGTCATGAGACCCAGCGACCGGTTTATGCACAAACTCTATGCGGGTATTTTGTTCAATGCGCCGCTTCTCCCGGCCTCCAACCCGCCGCTTTTATCCTGGAACACCGGTTTTCAGTACGGCGTTAAGGCCAGCCGGGGCATAGCCTTTGCCGACACGTCGTTCTCAATGGATATGGGCAAATCCGGCCTGGACAAACGCACCAATGACCCGCGCCAGTACAACCGGTATATGTTCTATTTGGGCATAGGCTACAAATGGGGACTTGTGGACAGAAAAGCCAAAGAGCACAAGATAGAGACCAGGGAAATACAGATCGAAGTACCGGTAATCCAGCCGCCTGATATCGAAACAGAAGCCTGACCACTAGCCACTGACCGTTTAATCCACTATAATCATCGTAATGGAAGAATCCGAGGTCACAGGGGAAGGGCATAGCTTTAAATTACATGATTTTGAAGGCCCCCTGGATTTGTTGCTGTACCTGATACGCAAAAATGAGATCAATATTTATGATATCCCCATTGCCGGAATTACCGAGCAGTATCTGGACTACCTGCGTAACGCCGAGACAATGGACCTTGAAAAGGTAACCGAATTCCATGCAATGGCGGCAATGCTGCTCCTGATAAAATCACGAACCCTGCTGCCGGTAGAAATGGAAGATGACGGAGAACCAATAGATCCCAGACAGGATTTGGTTGAACGCCTGATCGAATATCAAAAATTCAAAAAACTTTCAGACCTCATGGAAGAAAAGGAAAAAGAAGCGGAGTGGGTCATTGAACGCAAAAAACTGCAGCACAATTTGCCTTTTACCGATACAGACCTTTGGGAAAAAGTTGACATATGGAGTTTAATGAAAACATTTGCCGCCATGACGCGGAATATACCCAATGAGCGAATATTCGATATGCATGAAGAAGTTACAATTAACGAAAAAACCGCCTTGCTTTTTGAACTGCTGGAAAACAAAGGCGAGTGCCGCTTTACCGATCTCATTGTCCGTACCCGTTCGGTAATGGATATTGTATGCGCGTTTCTGGCGATTCTGGAAGCGGTAAAAATACGCATGATTATTATTTTACAAAACCGTATGTTTGGTGATATATTAATAAGGCCGCAGGCCGGGTTGCAGGCCGGGCCGCAGGGGGCAATAAGTGGTTGATAATCTGGAAAAAGAAACAGCCCTGATCGAAGTAATACTCTTCATGGAATCAGATCCTATTGATGAGGCCGGTTTAAGCCGCATCTCGGGACTTTCAAAAGAAATCGTTAAAAACGCGCTGGAAAATCTTGGCGAGCGATATGCCCTGACCGGCAGCGGCATGGAGCTTTCCCATATTGGGGGAGGGGTGCACATTGTTCCCAAGCGGGAATACTGGGAAAACCTGAAAGACCGTTACGGCAAAAAAAATGACGGTAAAATTTCCCGCGCCGCCATGGAAACCCTTGCCATCATTGCCTATTCACAGCCCATTACCAAAGCCGAAATAAAAGGGTATCGGGGCGTTAACCCGGATAATATGATTCATCTGTTACATGAAAAAGGATTTATCCGCGAGGTGGGAAAAAAAGACGTTCCCGGTAAACCGGTACAGTATGGCACAACCAAAGAATTTCTCAAACAGTTCCGGTTAAATTCCATTGCAGAACTGCCCAAACTGAGCGACAGCGATCGTGACCGTTTTGAACTTGAGGGAGAACTGTGAGCGCAGATACAAATACGGGAATTCGTTTACAGGTCTTTCTTGCCCATGCGGGAATTGCTTCGCGGCGGGCGGCGGAAGACATTATTACCGCGGGAAGAGTCAGCGTCAATGGCATAACCGTTTCAGCCATGGGAAGCAAAGTACACCCCGGCGACACTGTCCTATTAGATGGCAAGCCGGTACAGGCGGAAGAACGCCGTGTGTACCTTGCCCTGAACAAACCGCCCGGTTATATTTGCAGTTCTTCCGATCCGCAGGGGCGGCCGCTGGCATTGAGCCTGCTGCCCGGTGAAATAAGTGAACGCTTGTACAATGTCGGGCGGCTGGATTTTTTGTCCTGCGGCCTGATCTTTTTTACCAACGACGGAGACTTTGCCGCAAAATTGGGCCATCCCCGATCCGGCCTGGAAAAAGAATATGTCGTGGAAGCAACCGGCCATATCCCCGAAGAACTTATCCAAGCCTTCACCAAAGGGATCACCATCGAGGAAGTGCAGTATCAGGCAAAGGCAATCGAAAGAGTCGGTTCAAGGTGCATACGGGTCGTGTTGGTAGAAGGCAAAAACCGGGAAATCCGCAGGGTATTTTCCCATTTCCATTTACACCCCCGCAAACTCCGCCGCGTCCGTATTGGTCTGGTAAAACTGGGCACATTAGCCGAAGGCGAATCCCGCCCCCTCACCAATAAAGAAATTAAAGATTTACTCGAATTTTCTCACCTTCCCCAGTCCCTAGTCCCCAGTCCCCAGTCCCTAAAATTAAGGAGCAACACATGGTAATAGCTATTGATGGGCCGGCGGGTTCGGGAAAAAGCACCATCGCGCAATTGGTGGCGCAGAAAAAGGGGTTCACCTATATAAATTCGGGGAAATTGTACCGGGCTATTACGCTGGGCTGTCTCCGCGCCGGTATTACGCCAACTGATCCGGAAAAAACGCTTATATTTGCCCAAAATGCCTCCATTGCCTACCGCGAGGATCGGGTTATCCTGAACGGCGAAGACGTAACAGACAGCCTCCATACCGATGAAATTGACCGCTGGTCATCGCCCCTTTCCGCCAATGTGCCCATACGTCACCTGGTAAACGATATTATCCGCAGCATTGCCGGCACGCTCAACGCAGTAGTGGAGGGCAGGGACATGACCACCGTGGTATTCCCCCATGCGGAACACCGTTTTTACCTAGACGCCTCCGTAGAAGCGCGGGCACAGCGCCGTTTTGACCAGGGGGTGTCCAAACTGAGCCTGGAGGAAATACAGGCCGCCATTTCCCAGCGGGACGATATAGACCGGAATAAAGCGGAAGGGAGCCTTATTATTGCCCCCGGAGTGGCATATATTGACACATCGGGCTTGACCATAAATCAAGTTTATGACATATTAGTAGAGAAGATTAAGGAAAACCAAGAACAAGGACAAAACATGGCGCAGATGGAAGTGGTATCGTCATCAAAAGATGGCGCGGACACTAGTCCGGTAAAAGACGGAGAAAACATTCAGACTCAGTTACAGGAAGAATACCTGAAGTCTCTTGAGCAGCTTGAAGAAGGCCAGCTTGTAGATGGAGCGGTTATTCAGGTAACCACAGACCAGGTATTTGTTGATGTGGGCTACAAGTCCGAAGGCAAAATACCTATTTCGGAATTCACCGAAATTCCAAAAGTGGGGGACACCGTTTCAGTAGTCCTCATCACCAAGGAAAACAAACGCGGTGAAGTTATCGTTTCAAAACAAAAAGCTGACGCGAAAATTTCCTGGAAAAACCTCAGGCAGGCATTTCAGGATCACACTATGGTTGAAGGAACCATTGAAAAGCTGGTTAAGGGCGGCTATGAGGTCAACCTTGGCGCAGATCTGCGGGCATTCCTTCCCATCAGTCAGTCCGATGTACAGAAAGTGGACAAGCCGGAAAAATTTCTTGGCGTTAAAACCCTGTTCCACATCGAACGGCTGTACTCCGATGGCAAAGTAAACATCGTGGTAAATCGCCGCAAGTTTCTTGAAGAAGAACTTGAACGCAAGCGAAACGATTTCTTCCAAAATACCGCTATAGGCACAGATGTAACCGGAGCCGTAAAGAGCTTTACTTCTTTTGGCGCCTTTATCGATTTGGGCGGATTTGACGGACTGCTGCACATTAACGATATGAGCTGGGGTCACGTAACACGGCCCAAGGACTTTGTCAAAAAAGGTCAGGAAATACGCCTGAAGGTTATCCGCATCGATCCCGTGGAAAAACGAATAAACCTTTCCATGAAACATTTTACCGATGACCCATGGATTCACTTTGAAGACAAATATCATGTGAATGACATCGTAAAAGGCAAGGTAACCAAACTTACCGATTTTGGAGCATTCATAGAACTTGAAGAAGGTATTGAAGGACTTGCCCATATTTCCGAATTCTCCTGGGTCAAGAAAATTCAAAAGCCGCAAGATCAGGTTAAATCAAACGACATCGTTGAGTGTATGATCCTTGGGTATGATTTACAGGCGGGAAGGGTATCGCTGGGGCTTAAACAGGTTACCGCTAATCCCTGGAGCGATATTGACAAGCGATATTCCGTTGGGACCAGGATTACCCGCAAAGTGGTCAAAATAACCAATGCCGGCGCGTTTGTCCAACTGGAAGAAGGCATTGACGGTTTCCTGCATGGCGATGACATTTCATGGACAAAGAAAGTCAAACATCCGGGCAGTGAACTGAGTGCCGGACAGGAAATTGAAGTAATGGTCATTGCGCTTGACAAGGATAACCGTAATATCAGGCTGGGCATAAAACAACTGAGCGATGATCCCTGGCAAAGTTTTGGCGAAACCTACAAACCAGGCTCGCAGGTTGAAGGGGAAATTTCCTCCATCACCGATTTTGGCGTGTTTATACGGGTTCCCGGCGGTATCGAAGGACTCATTCACAAAACAAATCTTACCGAAAGCCGTGAAGAAAATCCCGATGATGCCCTGAAAAAATACAATGTTGGCGACAAAATAAAAGCGGTCGTTCTTGAAATACAGAGTGATAAACAAAAGCTGGCTTTCTCGCTTCGGGATTACCAGAAAAAAGCGCAGCGGGATGAAATTTCCCGTTACATGGCTGAAGAGGAATCGGGCGATTCCACTTTTACTCTGGGAGATGTCCTGAAGGCCCAGGGTGAGACGGAAAACAGCTAGAATCCAGAAGACGGCTGGACCGTAAGGGACGATACTTTGCTGTCAAAAATTAGCGCCAAAAAATTCAATAAATTGATCGAGCTTAACACGCTGATCAATTCCAATTATCAGGACTTAAACATATTGCTGACTCAAATAGTAGAGTCAGCAATGCAGTTGTGCGGCGGAGAAGCATCGTGCCTGATGCTGACCGATCAGCAGCGGGAAACGCTTCATTTTGAAGTGGCGCTTGGAGAAAAAGGGCAGGATGTTAAAAGGTTTACGGTAAAAATGGGAGAAGGCATAGCCGGCTGGGTCGCGCTGCATAACGAATCTATTATTGTAAACAATGTTGCCAATGATCGGCGGCATCTCAGAAATATATCCAAACAGATAGGCTACCCGGTACATACCATGCTGGCCGTTCCCTTGCGGGTCCGCGATGAATGTATTGGCGTGGTTGAGCTCATCAATAAGGCCAGGGGAAGTGAATTTACCCCGGAAGACCTTGCATGGCTGGAAATCTTTGCCGGACAGGCCGGGCTTGCCATTGTCAATGCCAAAAGCCTTGAGCGCGCTTATAACGAGATACGGCTTTTACAGGATAGAACCACATCGGTTGAAGGCTTTCACACCATGGTGGGCAAAAGCCCGGTTATTCTGGAAATGCTTGGAATGGTTGACCGGGTGGCCAAAACCGATTCCTCGGTGCTGATTCTGGGGGAGAGCGGGGTAGGCAAGGAACTTTTTGCCGAGCAGATTCATTTACGAAGTCCCCGCAGCCGCGCCCCGTTTATCCGGGTCAATTGTGCAGCCCTGCCGGAAGGACTTTTGGAAAGCGAGCTGTTCGGTCATGTCAAAGGGGCATTTACCAGCGCGATTAATAACCGGCGGGGACGTTTTGAAATGGCGGATGGCGGCACCATTTTCCTTGATGAAATAGGGGATTTGCCGCTGACCCTGCAGGCAAAGCTGCTGCGGGTAATACAGGAAAAAACATTCGAAAAAGTCGGTTCGGATACAACCGTTACGGTTAATACGCGGATACTGGCGGCAACCAACAAAGACATTGAAGCAATGGTTGCCAAAGGCAGTTTTCGCAGCGATCTGTATTACCGGCTGAATGTACTTCCCCTGTACGTCCCCCCCCTGCGCCAGCGTACCGAAGATATACCCGAACTTGCCCGTTTTTTTCTTGACAAATTCACGCAGCAAAATAAAAAACACTTTGAGGGCTTTTCGGCAGACGCCATTGAGGCAATGCTTACCTGGTCATGGCCGGGTAATATACGAGAGCTTGAAAACTGTATCGAGCGGGCCTGCATAATCGCCGGCGGCAAGTGGATTGAGGTAGACGACCTTTTTCCGCAGACAAGCGGACGGGAATCAGAAATAGGGGAGCGTAATTTGAAAACCGCATTGAATGTGTTTAAGTCAAATTTTGTCCGTAAAGTGCTGAACGAAAACGCATGGAAGCAGACAGAGGCGGCAAAAGCGCTGGGTATCCAGAGAACCTACTTATCAAGATTGGTAAAAGAGCTTAATATAAAAGAAGAGTAAGGAGTATAGTTATGCAAAAAGCACAAAAAACAACCGAAAAGGTTTCCACCGGCGAAAGAATTAACGAGTTTATTCAGAACCACCGAAAACCCATATTTATTATAGCGGGCGCGGTAGTTGTATTATTGGTTGCGTCCATTGCCGGCATTTCTCTGGCAGACGTACTACGGGCCAATGCCATTGCCGCGGTTGAAGAACTGGGCAATCGCTATGCCGATATGCGGTCTGCCGTTATTGCGGAATATGAGGCGGTCACTGCCGCACAGGAAGAAACGGAGGAAGCTGCGGAAACTACCGAAGAAAACCCCATTTACAGCGAGCTTGCAGCGCTGCTGGACGACCTGACATTCTTTGCCTCAAAAAAATCCGGTTATGCCGGGGGTAGGGCGTGGTCGATACTGGGCATTATATATAGCGATACCAAAAACTGGGAAGAAGCCGAGACCGCATGGGCTAACGCTGCCAAAACGGCGCGGAAAACCCACCTTGCTCCTCATGCTCTGTTTAACGCGGGCGTTGCTGCAGAGGAACAGGGCAAAACCGAACAGGCCATAACATACTATTCCGGCAGCCTTTCCGCCGCAGTTGATTTTGCAGCGGCGCCCCGCGCACAGTTCGCCATAGGCCGGCTGCAGGAATCCCTAGGCGAAGACGCGGCGGCAATAGCAGCCTACCAGGCCGTTATTGCCAACTGGTCCTACGACAGGGTATGGGTCAACCTGGCTCACTCCAGAATAATCGCCCTGGAGGCTAAATGAAATACTGCTCCGGTTTGTTGGTTTGTATACTTGCAATCTTCTGCCTGCTTTCCTGCGGGTTGGACGGCTCTTTTTATATAAGCCACATACCGGAAGGTTCCTACGACAGTGTTAGTTTTGCCTCCATTACCTTACCTGTGGCTGATAGAATCAGCGATGGCAGAAATACTCGTTTTACCCATTTTGCGATCTATTACCGGATTTACATGAGCGGCGAACAAATTTCAGTCAACGCAAGAATTGATGAAACACTCCGTGCATCAGTTCATAGCCAACTCCAGTCTGACTTTCAATACTTCTATCGATTCACCGATATAACCACTACAGAGGTAAATACATCAAATCTAGAGGCTACTTTTTCCGCCCGGAACTACTTCAAGCTGTCATTATTTGAAGGAAATATGGATTCTCTTCTTACCAGTGGATTCCTTGAAATAAACTTTCCTTCGATCGCCGGAGAACAACCATCGATTAGTATGAATGGGAATTTGTATACTTTACAACGCGCTATACTGGGCCCGGGAATCAATTTCATACCCCAGCCAAATATACCTGGACTATATCGAACATTTCTGAACCATCCAGCGCTGTATGACAGTGCCAATGCGACACGCGAACTGAACGCCGATGTAGCTAACAATACCAGAACCACTCCGGAAATACTGTATACCTATGTTTCGATGTATATTATGGCCATAGGGTTAACCATTGAAATGCCCCCCCGAACCATCTACAGCCAGCCAACCTTTTTGGGAATATTCATGCTTCCCAACTGGAGCTAACCAAGGACATGAAAACAAAGAGAGGATTTTTATGAAAATGAAAAATTGGGTACTATGTGTTTTGATAATAGTTATTTTATGCACATTAGGATGTCAAAATCAAAGTACCATTTCTGTTTTGGGAACTGGAACAGTATTGGCTCAACCTGATGTGATCCAAATGACTATAACTTTAAGTAATGTATCACAGTCAACCAGAACAGCTCAAGAAGCGGTAAACAGAATGGTCAGGCAGGCATTAGCAATACTAAAAGACGCTGGTATTGAAGATAAGAATATATCGACCGCTTCTTTAACATTTAGATCAGAATATGAATATACAACCAGACGTATTTTAATTGGGCAAAGGGCTGAACAAATATTAACCTTTTCTATTGATGATATTAATAATGATACTGAAAATGGAAAGGTATCCAGAATAATTGATCAGCTTATCCAGATAAATGGAATAGAAATGCATCAAGTAAACTTTGTCGTAAAGAATAACACTGAATACTTTGTCAGGTCTCGTGAACTGGCGTTTCAAAAAGCAATGGAAAAAGCCAATCAATACGCTGAACTTTCAAATCTTAAAATAAAAAAAGTACTGAGTATATCAGAAGAGGTACACCAACAAAACACTCCTGTAAATAAATTCACTAATCAATTAGTATTTGCAGAATCAGCCCGTGATGCTGCTGGATCAACAATAATACCAACAGGTGAATTGGAAATAACAACGAATATCATGGTGGTATTTGTTTTAGAATAAAAGCTGAAGGGCCTTTTTCGCCTAGGTGTTTTACTAATCATAATGGGTATTCTGTCTACTGCGATACCAGCTAGCTTTAGTCGGAAATGTATGCCAGAATAAACCCACATGATTGAACTAAAGGCTGGACCGGATGACGCAGGACGCAGGTTGGATCGGATATTGCGAAAAGCGCTGCCGGACCATTCGTTGTCACTGATCCACCGGCTTTTACGGCAAGGAAAGATCAAGGTTAACGGAAAATCTGCCAAACCAGATGAACGTGTCCAGACTGGCGCGAAAATACATATAAGATCAATGGTTAACCATAATTATTATGCGGTTAACGAAAATAAAACTGTTTCTCCCGGGCCGTTGCCTGCAATACTGTGGCAGGGATCGGGCATTATCGTTTTTAACAAACCGCCGGGGCTTGCAAGTCATGGACCGAACAGCCTGGATAACCTGGTTAAGGCTCATTTTGCCGGCAGGCAACCAACATTAACCGCCACTGAACGGTCACTTTCATTTAAACCCGGCCCGCTGCACCGGCTGGATAAACCTACCAGCGGAGCTATTGCCTTTTCCGAAACGCTTGAGGGGGCGCAGTTATTCAGCCGCTTACTGCGGGAACGAAAACTGATAAAAACCTATTTGGCCATTGTTGAAGGCAGCATCACCGGTGAGATATTATGGCAGGATGAGCTTATCCGTGATACAGACAGAAAAAAAACATTGGTAGAAACCGGGTTAAACGCGCAAAATGCCATTACCGCGATCAGGAGCCTTGCCGGTAATGGCGCGTACACTCTGGTTGAAGCAGGCATTATGACCGGCAGAACCCACCAGATTCGCGCGCAAGCCGCAGCCCACGGTCATCCTCTGGCAGGAGATATAAAATACGGCGGTCATGCGGTACCTGATTCCCGCAAAGGCGTTTTTTTTCTCCATGCCTGGAAGCTGGAGCTGGACACACAAGCTGAAACTATTGCCGCTTTCCCCTGCCCGCTTGTTGCCCCACCCCCCGAATCATTCCTTGCTCAAATACAAAAATTCTTTCCCGGTTTCTCTCATCCCCTGTTTTTAATCTGCCGATAATAGGTGTATGAGGTGTATAATGCGGTTAAACTCTTTTTTCCTGACGACGGTTTCGTTGATAGCAGTACTCACGGTGTACTCCGCCTGTGTGAGTAATCCGGATGTTTCAAAAGCTCCCCGTACCGACAACGTATGGTCAATGCTTGCAAGAGGTGATGAGCAGGCAAAGAACTACTTCCTTGGTGAGGTCGATGTTCATGCAAGGGACAACGACAACAAAACACCGTTGCACTATGCGGCTGAAAGTGATGATATCGCTCTTGCAAATTTCTTTATTGCAATGGGCGCCGATGTAAATGCCAAAGACCATTTCGGCCAAACACCGCTGGGGATTTGCGCGGAAAAAGGCAATGAAAGGACTGCAAAGGCTATTGTCGCAGCCGGAGCGAATATCCATCAGACGGCGGTGCACGAAAGCCCTGCCCAAATAGCGCTTACCAATGATTCTTTTTTGCAGGCCATATTAACGCCTGTGACGATAGCATCGACAGACAATAACGGAAAAACAATCCTGCATATTGCCAGCGAAACAGGAAATATTCAGGCGGTTAAAACAATACTTACCGCCATTAATGATGTTGACAACTCAAAGACATTGGCATCTGCTGAAAACAAAAACAATCTGCTGAACAGAAGAGATTCCAATGGACATAACCCGCTGGACATTGCGCTTTCCCGTCCCGATTCGCGGGACCACATGGAAATTGCTGAACAGCTTATTCTTTCGGAAGCTGCTTCCGCCAATGCCATTTTCCATTATTTTGCCCCTGCGGCAAGAAGCGCCAATTATGATTTGCGCAGAACAGACGGACTTGCCCCCCTGCATTTTGCCGCAGGAGCAGGTCATGAGGGGCTTGTAAGTTTTCTGATAGAAAGAAAAGCCGATGTTAATATCAAAAGCCCATCGGGATCAACGCCGCTGCATGAAGCGGTTAGATCGGGCAAACTTAATGCGATACAGCTTATTGTAGAAAGCGGCGCTGCAATTAATGCACAGGATGCGCGGGGAAATTCCGCGCTGCATATTGCAGTACCTGCGCAAAACCATGTAGCGGTAATACAGTATTTTATGGAAAACGGGATAAATCCCAATCTGCGTGATGAGCACGGCGATACTCCGCTGCATGTACTGATTGCGCTGAACCGTGAACCGGAAGTGCTGGAAACATTATTTGCCGCCGGCGATGCCAATGGTCCTGCCGGAGTCATTGATGTCTCAGTACGAAACATTACCGGACAAACACCCCTGTATCTTGCCGTGCGGGAAAATCGCGTTGCCCTCATTCCCCTGCTTTTGTCCAGAGATTCGGATATTTTCGCGGCGGACAATTCCGGCATTACCCCTTTTGATCTGGCCGTACGGCTGAAGGGCCCCGTTCTTGACGCATTAATAGATCCCAGAACAGCGCAGCAAAAGGACAATTCGGGAAATACGATGCTGCATATTGCCATACGAAACCAGGCCGATTCCTTCATCGTGGGAAAAATTCTTGACCAAAAGATTCTTGTCAATGCCCGTAACCGTGACGGAGATACCGCATTGCATATAGCGGCGCGGCTTAATTACAAAGATTCCGGTGAATTTATTATTTCACGAGGGGCGGATATTTTTTCTTCCAATTCCGCAGGCGAAAGCCCCCTGTACATTGCCCTTACTCACCGATCGGGAGTGTTGCAATGGATGTTCAGCCGTAAAACGGCGGCAGCCCACGACGGATTGGGAAATACCATGCTGCACTATGTCGCATTATGGAAAATGGACAGACATATACCTTTTATCATTCAGAACGGCGCCTCTACTGAATCAACAAACGCTACAGGAGAAACGCCTTTGTTTTGGGCAGTCAAGTACGATGGAGCAACAACAGTACGGACATTACTGCAGGCAAAGGCAAATCTGAATGCCCGTGACAGCCTTGGCAATTCAGCCCTGCACGCTGCGGTGCGCTGGAACGCAAAAAATGCCGCCGCTACCCTTCTTGACGCAGGCATAGATGTCAATGTGCACTCACTCAACAGAACTACTCCATTGCATGATGCGGTACGTCTGGGTATTACCGATATTGCCCTATTGCTGATTAACTGGGGTGCCGATCTTGAAGTCCGTGACGCAGGCGGTAACACGCCGTTTATGGAAGCAGTACGCGCCGGCTATATCCGGGCGGTACAACTGCTTGGAGCAAGAGGCGCCGACCCAATGACCAGAAATATCAATGGAGATACACCTTTGCATATTGCCGTTTCAATGGAAGACTCCAACATGATCGGAGTATTACTGGATATGCGGGTTTCCATTCATGCCCGGAATACCCGAAACCAGACTCCTTTTCAGATAGCCCTGAACAATTCCCCTGAAACTGTTTCTGCCCTGTTAACCAGAGATCGGATAAACGGCACTGATGATTTTGGCAACTCCGCATTGCATATTGCCTTGCAGGAAAAAGTCCCGGCATCAACGTTACGCGTCATCATCAACAAGGGGACGCGCCTGAGCGCCATTGATTCCAACGGACGTATACCGCTGCGCCTTGCGGTTGAGTTAGGTGAATGGGAACTGGCAAAACTGCTGGCCGATTCGGGATCAGATCCTTTTCTGGCAGCAGTTGACAATAAAACTTCGGGAGAAATTGCCATTGCCAGAGGCACCGATGCGATCCGGGCTGTTTTTTCAGGCAGGGCAATCAGCGCCAAAGACACATCCGGCAATACGATACTGCACTACGCAGCACGGCTTGGCAGGCCGGAAGCAATTACGCTGCTGTTGGAGCTTGGCGCCAGCAAAAACGTCAGGAACATAGCCGCCGAAAGCCCCGCAGATATTGCGACGCGCTGGAACCGCCAGGACAATGTCGGCTTGTTGAATTAGGCTTAATACTTCCACTTAAATCCAAAGGATACCATGGGGATGGGAAAATCAAAATTACCTGACCCCGCGGTATCTTCTTTGCCGGTATAGTCGTTGAATCTGACATTACCCGCGGGTTTGTATACCAGCGACATAAGGTTTTCCGCAGCAAGATATATTTCTGTACCTACCCTGCCCTTCCGGTCAAAAAGGAAAAAAGAAAACTTTACATCAAGAGGAAATGACCAGCTTGCCCGTTCATCTTCGTCATACCATGAATCGCGGCGGTATTTTTGAATAACAACCGGCTCTCCGTCTTTGTCAATTGCCACTACCGGATATGAATAAATCGAACCTACTTTATTGCGAGGTTGACCGCTGGCAAAACCAAAACGGGCAGCAATATTAAACCAGCGCAATGGTTTGAAATTCAACACTATATTACTGTTATGAAAACGATGAAACGATGGGTAATACCACAAGCCGCCTTCACTATCGGTATTATTACCCATGTTTAGGCCCTCACCTCCGCCCGAAGGATCATAATACTTTGCCCAGGTGAACGTATAGGAAATCCAGCCATCCCAGTACCGCGATTCCAGTTTTTGCAATTGCAGATCAAAGCCCCACACATTACCAATACCATCAAAATGAAAAGTGGGAACAATAGCATTTGATGATGCAATATCGGCGGTTATATAGGCGCGATCAAACACATATTTATAATAACCCTCTATGTTAAAACTGAAACTCTGCGCCAGATCGACTTTGATGCCGGCAATGGAAGTCCAGCTCCGGTTAAATTTCAAATCATAATTGCCTATCCACGCATCCCCTTCAATAAAACTAACAAGGGGATTTATTGACGAGAACAATCCGGTACCAATGGTAAAATCCAGTGAATCAAGAACGCCTTTGTTTTTCATAATATTAAAATCAAGATTAAGCCGGGGGTTAAGCGCAGGTAAAGTCTGCGCGCTGAAACTCTTTCCCAAAAAATACAGATGATCCACCCGCAGCCCCAGTTCCGTGCCAAAACGCTGGTTGGGACTTATATACTCCAGCAGACCATACCCTGAAGTTGTAAACCCCTGATTAAACGCTTCACTGCGGTGGTCTCTGGGCAGCAGCACCCGCAGATTATCCATATGAGGCAGCAAAGACAAAAACGCAAACTCAGGAGGCAAACCCGCAATATATTCCAATGACAATGCGTGAACCGGTATTTCCAAAAACAGATCGATGTGTTGCTTTTGTGACCACAGCGAATACAGTTCCTGAACCCCAAAAGCGGCGATAAACCCTTTCCCCAGATCCCGGTCAATATCCACACGAGCCTGCGCGTTAAAAATCGTATGCTTCAACGCTAATAGCACATCCAAATCAGGAGCTGTATAGGTAGGGCTTTTGGTCGCCAATCCGTACAGAAATGGATTGTCTTTTATAGAATCCAGAAAATCATTATTGTAACGGGCCGTAATATTATTGTTAATCATATCATCCGTTATGGTACGGTTAAAACCAACGCCGCCGGTAACCTTAAGCGCCGTAAGCGGATTGGGACTTGCGGTAATACCTGAAACAAGAAACCCCTGGTAATTATGATAGTCGGCTTGTATGTCCATATTGCCCCAGGTATCTTCATTGTCATATTCATTATGAAACCGCGCACCAACACCATCACTGCCAAAAAAGGAATTCAGGCGCCACTCCAGGTCTGGAGTAAAACGATAGTGAGCAGCAATGGCGGCACTTCTAATATAGGGAGCAGTGGATATTGCATTAATCATATCCAGCCGTTCATTTTCAATCACTTTGCTCAGACCCTGCATCGTCCAGACCAATGTATCCCAATACGTTACTTTGCCCATGAACAGAATGCCGCCCTTTCCGTTGAGGGGATACGAGAGGTTAAGACTGGCGGCACTGGAACCAATAGCCATTTCCAGTTCTGTTTCCGTAGGAGACGGCGATTTGGATGTTATTTCCAACAGGCCGGAAATAGTATGCCCATAACGGCTGGAAAAAACCCCGTGGGAAAGCCGCGCGCTTGAAACCATCTTGGGATCAAATATCGAAATACTGCCAACCCAATGGTACGGCCGTTCAAGATAAAAACCGTCAAACACCGCCGTTAGATCGCCGGGGTCACCGCCGCGAATCGAAGGCATGGCACCAAACATTCCCGTATAGCCAACCCCCGGCAGCAGCTTCACCGCACTCATTACATCTTCGATGATGCCGATTTCCGCAGTCCGCGTCAGTTCCCGCTCCGAAATGGCCACACTGCGGCCGCTCTTGGTTTCGCTGGTTTCAGGCCTGTCCGCCTCCACCACCAATTCACGGCCTACCATAACGCCGCATATGCGTTAACTTAAGCGGAGCTAAAAAAATGCAACTGGGGCAGACGTTTACGTTTAGAATCTTTGCAGACACTAGACAGACGATGCAGATGCTTTGACAAGTCATGAAAATTAATTTTCT
>Ga0123356_10001934_pt1 | contig 22416 bp, 20 predicted proteins | sample TergutEmb28metaG_2_FD_92546 | JGI IMG/M metagenome (GOLD analysis project Ga0123356, IMG submission 92546) | Embiratermes neotenicus P3 segment gut microbial communities from Petit-Saut dam, French Guiana - Emb289 P3 | ecosystem: Host-associated > Arthropoda: Insects > Digestive system > Gut ...
GCGCCCGACGGCTACCAGCTCGAGCCGGTCGCGGGGGCGCTGCTGACCGACGACCCGCGCGAGGCGGTCGCCGGCGCCAACGCCGTCTACACCGACGTCTGGGTGAGCATGAACGACGCGCCGGAGGAGGCCGAGGCCCGGCGCACCGCGCTCGCCGGCTACCGGCTCGACGACGAGCTGCTGGCGGCCGCGGCCCCCGGCGCGATCGCGCTGCACTGCCTGCCCGCGCACCCGGGCGAGGAGATCACCGCCGCGGTCCTGTACGGCGAGCGTCAGCGGATCTGGGACCAGGCCGAGAATCGCCGCCACGCCCAGAAGGCTCTGCTGGAGTTGCTGGTCGGGTGGGTGGCTCAGGGGTGACTTTGGCGGCCGATGTGGCCGCCAAAGTCGGGCCCCCAGGGCTAAATCCGGGGGCCACCCACCCGAGTCCCGCGTCGCCGGGGGACTACCCTAGGCCCGTGGAGCAGCCATCAGCCACCAGGCCGCGCCCGCGCAGCGGCGACGAGCTGACGGTGACCGTCGATGCGCTGGCCTTCGGCGGCGCCGGCGTCGCCCGGCTCGACGGCTACGTCGTGTTCGTCCAGGGGGCGATTCCCGGCGACACCGTCCGCGCGGTCGTCCGCAAGTCCAAGCGCGCTTACGCCGAGGCGCAGGTTCTGGAGGTCCTCGCGCCGAGCCCCGAGCGGATCGACCCGATCGCCCCCCATCCCGGCGCCCCCTGGCAGGTGCTCCCCTACGAGCGCCAGCTCGAGGTCAAACAGGCGCAGGTCGACGAAGCCCTGCGGCGGATCGGAAAGCTCGACGAGTTCGTGCTCGAGCCGATCGTGCCGGCGGTCGAGCAGTGGCGCTATCGCAACAAGCTCGAGTACTCGTTCGGAGCGGATCCCGAGGGCCGGCTGATCTGCGGCTTCCACGCCCCCGGCCGCTGGGAGGAGATCGTCGAGATCTCGGACTGCCTGCTCGCTTCCGAGGCGGGCAATCGCGCCCGCGAGGAGGTCGTCGGCTGGTGCCGGGAGCAGGCGCTCGCCCCCTACGACCGCCGCTCCGGGACCGGCTTCCTGCGCAACCTCGTGGTCCGCGAGGGGCGGCGGACCGGCGAGCTGCAGGTGCGGCTCGTGACCAGTCGCGGGACATCCTCTGGGGGCCCAACTTTGGCGGCCACGTGGCCGCCAAAGTCACCCCTGATGGACCGCGACTCGCTGACGGCGGCGGCCGCCAGCGCCGACGGGCTGCTGTGGACCCGGCTCGACAGCGTCGCCGAGACGACCTCGGGCGGCGACACCGAGCTGCTGGCGGGCAGCGACCGCCTGCGCGAGGAGCTCGGGGGCCTGTCGGTGCGGATCTCCGGCGAGGCGTTCTTCCAGACCAACACCGAGATGGCCGAGCGGCTGTACGCACTGGCCGTCGAATACGCCGAGCTGACCGGGTTCGAGCGGATCTACGACCTGTACTGCGGGATCGGCACGATCGGGCTCCTGATGGCGCCGCGGGCGGCCGAGCTGTGGGGGCTGGAGATCATCGAGGAGGCGATCGCGGACGCGATCGAGAATGCCCGCACCAACGAGATCGACAACGCCAGGTTCTTCGCCGGCGACGTCCGCCTGGCGCTGCGGGAGCTGGTGGCGCAGGCCGGCCGCCCCGACGTGCTGGTGGTCGATCCGCCCCGCGCGGGGTTGTCGCAGAAGGTCGTCCGCAGGATGATCGAGGCGGCACCCCGGCGCGTCGTCTACGTCTCCTGTAACCCGACGACGCTCGCGCCGAACGCCGCCCAGCTGGTCGAGGCGGGCTACCGGCTGACCAAGGTCAGGCCGGTCGACATGTTCCCGCAGACGCCGCACGTCGAGTGCGTGGCGCAACTCGTGCGGGGGTGAGCGGCGACGCTGGCGGTCACGATCCGCGATGGCGAGCTGGGCGTGCAGGAGCATCCCGACCCGGTGCCCGGCGCCGGCGAGGTGCTCGTCCGGGTGCGCGCCGCCGGGCTCAACGGCGCCGACATCATGCAGCTGCGCGGCGGCTACCCGGCGCCGCCCGGGGCGCCGCAGGACATTCCCGGCCTGGAGCTGGCCGGCGAGGTGCTCGCCACCGGCCCGGGCGCCTCGAGGTTCAAGGCCGGCGATCGGGTGATGGGGATCGTCGGCGGCGGCGGCCAGGCGGAGCTGGCCGTCGTCCATGAGCGGCAGCTGATGCGGGTCCCCGACCGGCTCGAGTGGCCCCAGGCAGGCGGGGTCCCGGAGGCGTTCACGACCGCCCACGACGCGATCTTCACGCAGGCCGGCCTGTGCGCCGGCGAGCGCCTGCTGGTCCACGGCGCGGCCGGCGGCGTCGGCACCGCGGCGGTGCAGCTCGGACGGGCCGCCGGCGCCCGGGTGTCGGCGACGGTCCGCAATCCGGAAGCGCGAGAGGGAGTCGCCGCGCTCGGCGCGACCGTGCTGGCGCCGGAGGAGTTCTCCGACCAGGGCCCGTACCACGTGATCCTGGAGCTGGTCGGGGCGTCGAACCTGAGCGGCAACCTCAGGTCGCTGGCGACCGGCGGGCGGATCGCCGTGATCGGGATCGCCGGCGGCGGCTCCACCGGCGAGCTCAACCTGGGGCTGCTGATGGGCAGGCGCGCCCGGATCCACGGCTCGACGCTGCGACCCCGGCCGCTCGAGGAGAAGGCGCTGACCGCCCGCGCCCTCGAGCGCAGCGTGCTGCCGCTGTTCGCCTCCGGCGCGATCACCGTGCCGGTCGCCGCCGCCTATCCGCTCGCTCAGGCGACCGAGGCCTACGAGCGCTTCGCCGCCGGCGGCAAGCTCGGCAAGATCGTCCTAACCGCGTAGCGGCGAATCAGGCCCACGCGTCTCGGGCGGTCCGGCCGCCGCTGGCGACCAGTTCGCGCAGCTGGTCCCCGCCGTCCCCGAGCAGCGGCTCGCCGTGCGCGAGCAGGACGTTGTCGACCTCGAGGCGGTCGAGAATCGACTGAAGCGCCCGCAGTATCCCCCGCTTGGTCGCGACCGGGTCGTCCATCAGGTAGTCGTCGACGAACCCGAGCCGGCTGCCCGGTGTGAACGGCCGCACGACGGTATCGGCCAGCCACAGTGCCCGAAGCGGCTCGAGGTAGAGGGCGCCGTCATCCGGCGACAGCGAGCCGACCTCGACCGCCAGGAGCCCGCCGGGCAGCTGATCCCCGTAGTCGTACGCGGTCACCGGCTGGCCGCGGGTGAACTCGTGGAGCCCGGGGCGGGGCACGAGGATCTCGCAGCCAAAGCGCTCGTTGAAGGCACCGCTGTCGCGGTAGTGGTGGCGGTTGCAGAGCACGACCGCGGCCGGCGGCGTGCCGCGCTGGGCGAACCAGTCGATCCCTTCCTGCGGAGGTAGAAAGGGGTCGATCGCGACGCCGCCGTCCTCGAGCCAGTACGACGACACGGTGAAGCCGTGCCTGGGGTGCGGCGCCGTCCAGTGGTGGACGCCCGGCAGGATCTCGGCGATCGCCATCCGGCGATCAGTCGCCTAAGTCCAGGTCGTCCTGCACCGCCAGGCCCGGCTCGGCCTCGGCGGCGTGGACGGCGCACAGCGCCCGAGCGCCGGACTCGAGCGCCGCCCTCTGCTCCTGCGGCGTCAGCTTGGCGCCGCACTCCTCACACCGCTCCCCGACCTGCTCGAGTGTGTGCTCTTCGAGGTCCATGGCTCGCAGGCTATCGCCGTCTCACGGCTGACGGTAGTCGACCACCTCGCGGCTTCCGGACTCGTGTGAGCGCACGATCGCGTCGCACACCTCGGCCGCCCGGTAGCCGTCCTCGAAGGTCGCGCCGTGCGGCCCGATCGGTCGGTCCTCGACGATCGCTTCGAGCATGTGGTGGAGCTCGTGGACGAACGTCTGGTCCCACCCGATGACGTGGCCGGCCGGCCACCAGAACGACCAGAACGGGTCGTCGGGCTCGGTGACGAGGCGCGTCGTGAACCCGGCGGTCCCGGTCGAGACCAGCAGCTCGTTGAGCCGCAACAGGTCGAACGCTAGCGAGCCGCGGCTGCCGTTGATCTCCCAGGTGAGCTGGTTCTTGCGACCGCCGGCGAACCGAGTCGCCTCGAGCGTGCCGACGGCGCCGCCGCTGAACTCGACCACCGCCTCGAACGCGTCGTCGACCGTCACCGGGGTGCCGCCGCGCTCGCCGACGAACGTCCGCAGCCGGGCGCTGACCGCGCTGATCTCGCCGACGAGGTAGCGCGCCTGGTCGATCACGTGGGCGCCGAGGTCGCCGAGCGCGCCCGATCCCGCCTGATCGCGGTCGAGGCGCCAGGTGGGCGGCGCCGCCGGGTCGAGCAGCCACTCCTGCAGGTAGCGGCCGCGGAAGTGGTGGATCTCGCCGAGCTCACCCGACTCGATGATCTGCCGAGCCAGGCGTACCGCCGGCACGAACCGGTAGTTGAAGGCGCACAGGTGCTTGACCCCGGTCGCCTCGACCGCGCGCCAGACCTCATGGGACTCGGCCGCGTCGCGCGCCAGCGGCTTCTCACAGATCACGTGCTTGCCGGCCTGGGCGGCGGCGATCGTCGGCTCGGCATGCAACGAGTTGGGACCGACGTTGTCGAACAGCTGGACCTGAGGGTCCTCGACGAGTTCGCGCCAATCGGTGACCGCGCGGCCGTATCCGTAGCGCGCGGCCGCCTCCTGGACAGCGGCGCGATCACGGCCGCAGATCGCCACGAGCTGCGTGTCGGCCGGCGGCGGCCAGGCCGTGTAGGCCAGCCTGTGCAGCGCGTCGCTGTGCGCGCGGCCCATGAACCCGTACCCGAGCATGCCGACGCCGATCATCGGGACGGTGTATCAGAGGCGAGCCGGCGCAGCGTCTCCTCGACGTCGGCGAGCGTCGTCAGCGGGTTGATCAGGCACAGCCGGTAGACGGTGCGGCCGCCCAGCTCGGTGCAGGTGACGGCGGCGAAGCCGGAGGCGGCCAGGAGCTGGGCGCGTTCGGTGTGCCCCGGGCCGCTGAGGCCGGCCGCGGCGAAGGTGACGATGCCGAGCTGGGCGGGCGTGACGAGCTCCCATCGGGGGTCGTTCTCGAGCAGTGTCTGAACGCGCTCGGCGAGCTCGATGCTCCGCTGTATCGCGGCCGCGATCGCGTGCGCGCCGTGGGCACGGAAGGTCAGCCAGAGTTTGATCGCGCGGGCCCGGCGGCTGAGCTCCGGAGTGCGGTTGCGCATGTCCACCTGGCCCTCGGTCGTCGTCTGGACGTCGCGGAGGTACTCGGGGTTCATGCTGAAGCACGCCTCGAGCGCGCCCGCTCGCCGGACCAGCACGCAGCCGATGTCGTAGGGCTGGAACAGCCACTTGTGGGGATCGAGCGTCAGCGAGTCCGCGCGGGCGAGTCCGGCGAGCGCGAGCCGGCCGGCGTCGGTCAGCGCCGCGGGCGCGCCGTAGGCCCCGTCGACGTGGAGCCAGAGGTCGCGCTCCGAGCACAGGTCGGCCAGCGCCTCGAGCGGGTCGCAGGCGCCGGTGTTGGTCGTGCCCGCCGTCGCGATCACGATCGCGCGGCCCCGGTCGCGATCCGCCAGCGCCCGGCGAACGTCGTCGATCGCCCAGCGATGCCGGTCGGTGGCCGGGACCACGCGGATCTGCTCGTCGCCCGTCCCGAGCAGCCGCAGGCACCGCCCCACGGAGGCGTGAGTCTGGTCGGACAGGTACACGGTCCCGTCGTAGCCGGCGCTCCGCGCCGCCGCCAGCGCCGTCAGGTTGCCGATCGACCCACCGGACACGAGCACGCCCTCGGTGCCGGGCGGAAATCCGAGCAGTTGCCGGAGCCAGTCGACGACGACGAGCTCCACCTGGGAGGGGCCGGAGCCGCCGCCCCAGGACGACGCGATCGAGTTGTAGCCGACCCCGAGCCACTCGCCGAGGATCCCGGTCAGGCTCGCCGGGCACGGCACGCGCGCGAAGAACCGGGGGTGGGCGCCGTGCTGCATGTTCAGCAGCGCATCGTTGACAAGGGTCTCGAGCAACTCCTCGACGTCGGCGGGCTGCTCGGGGACGGGACCCGACAGCGCGTAGATCGAGGCGCGATCCGCCTCCCGGATCACCGCGGTGCCGTCGAGGTCCGACCAGTGGTCGGCGACGCGGTCGACGAGCAGGTGACCGAGCTCACGGAAACGCTCAACGCTCAGCCCAAGTGGATCCACGGCTCAGTAAGGCGGCAGATCCGCCCACCACTCGCCGAGCACCCGGAAGGCGGACCAGAACTCCCGCTTGGAGGTCTCGTCGTCGAGCGACTCGTCGATGTTGGGGACGTACAGCGCCTCGATCGACGGCGTCAGCCGCTGCAGCGCACCCGGGGAGTCGGCGAGCTCGCGACGCAGCGGCAGGTCGAGGTCGTTGACGACCCCCAGCGCCTCGCGGCCCATCACGACGACGATCTTCGGGGCGATGATCGCGAGCTCCTCGGTCAGGCGCGCGACGCAGGCGGGGTCGGCCATCACCGGGTCGAGCACCGGGCACTTGACGCACAGCGTCCCGTACACGGCCAGCGGGTCGATGTTGAGACGCTTCAGCGACTTCATCAGCGCGTTGCCGGTGCGGCCGTAGAAGGCGACGCCCTCCTCGACCTCGGCCGGCTTGGCCGAGTGCTTGACGAGGAAGATGTCGGCCTGCGGGTGGCCGGAGCCGAGCACCGGCAGCAGCTGGCCGCGGGGGCAGTGGGGACAGGCCTGCAGCTCGCGGGCCAACTGGTTGAGCTCGCGGATCGCGCGCTCGAGGTACTTCTCGCGAATCTCGTCGTCGGTTGCAGGCACCTCCCCCGGATTGGACGGCCCGGCCGCATGTCCTTCCGGGCGCATCAGGATTTGCGCGCGATCCGCCGGACTCGGCGGTCGCGCGCGGCTCGCCGGGCCGGCGCCGGCAGTGCCCGGGTCTGGAGAAACTTCAGCGCCTGCACGTAGAAGAGGCTCGCAGGGTTGCGGATGATGTCGGCGTCGCGGAGCGATTCCAGGAACTCCTGCGGGCCGTCGAAGTCGCGCATCCTGATCCTCACCGACCCCAGTCCCTGGGTGACGTGCGCGTCCGAGCCGGCGCCGGCGATGATCCGGTACTTGGCGGCGAACCGCACCGCCTCGGCGTTGAACTCTGCGATCGCGACCCGCGGGTTGAACACCTCGATCGCGTCGACATCGTCGAGCACCGCCAGCAGGTGCTTGTAGTCGGGCACCGCGTGCATCCGGTCGAACGGGTGCGGCACGTAGACGAGCCCGCCCTGCCGCTTGATCTCGGCGATCGTCTCCTCCAGGCTCATGCCGCGCCTGATCTTCTGCTCGATGAACAGGCCGATCACCTCGCCCTGCTCGGCGGTCTTGACCTCCTCGCCGACGATCACCTTGATCCCGCGCGCCTTCGCCCGCGCCTCGAGCGCGCCCGAGATCTCGTTGTGGTCGGTGACCGCGATCGCACCCAGGCCCCGAGCCTCGGCCTCGGCGAGCAGCACCTCGACCGGGGTCGCGCAGTCGTACGAGTGGTCGGTGTGCATGTGCAGGTCGACCTCGATCAGCGGCCTGCCGGAAATCGCGCGGCGGGCGCGCTGGTCGCGGGGCCTGTGGTCGTGGCGGCGCGCCACCAGCGCCGCGTAGACCTGCTCGAGCTCGGCGGCGACACGGGCGAAGCTGGCCTGCGTGCGGAAGGCCGAGGCGCCGTCCCGTAGCTCGGTCCGCAGCGCCGGCTCCTGCACCAGCCGCGTCAGATGCGCCGCCAGCGTCTGCACGTCGCCGGGCTCGAACTGGAGCCCGCGCCTGCCCTCGGACAGCAGCTCCTCGTAGGCGGGCAGTCGCGGCGCGACCGGAACGATGCCGCTGGCGAGCGCCTGGACGAGCACCCCGGGGGTGGTTCGCGCCCCTTCGGAGGCGAGCACGAGCACGTCGGCCGAGGCGGCCACCTCGTCGGCGGTGCAGGTCTGGGAGTCGACGAACACAACCCGTTCACGCAGCCGCCGGCTGAGCGTCGCGGGGCTGGCCAGCGGCCGCGAGGACCACACCGTCGCGCGCCAGTCGGGGATATCGGGCAGCGCCCTCAGCGCCCGCAGCCACAGCCGCAGCGCGGCACGCTCCTCCTCGGCGATCATCACCAGCTCGACCGGTTGATCGGAGCTCCGGGAAGCCCGCGTGATCGGGTCGGCGGCCGGCCCGATCACGCGGTAGTCGGCGGGAAAGTACCGCTGCAGCAGGTCGCGGGTCGCCCGGTAGGTGACGATCCGCGCGTCGAGGCGGCTGAACAGCAGCTGCGACAGCGGCCTGCCGAGCTGTGTCGAGACGATCCGCTCGGTCGGCTCGTGGAAGCTGGCGACGTTCAGCGCCCGCGACGTCCGCAGCGCCACGCTCGAGGCGCTGGGGGCAAACGGCTCGTGCACGTGCACGACGTCGAGGCTCAGCGCCTCCAGCGCCTCCTCGATCGTCCTGGCGATGTCGACCGGCAGCGAACCGGCCCGCCGTCGTGCAGGCGAGAACGGCAGCACCTCGCCGACGCCGAGCACGAGCGGCTCGCCGTCGGCTCGCTCGAGTAGCGCCTCGGGGTCGCCGCGCAGCGACCGGCGGCTGTCTCGCACCAGCTCCGGCGAGCCCGACGGCGTGATCACCAGCACCCGGTGTCCGCGCGCGGCCAGCTCCTCGGAGACCCGCGCGACGTGGTGGCCGACCTCGTTCGGCGCCTCCCAGGCGAACGGAGTCACCTGCGCGATCGTAAGTGGTCGCGCTTGCGGCACGGCGGGGAGTCTAAGGGCGCGCGTTCAGGTACGGCCGCTGGTCCCGCTAGACCAGCGGCCGTAAGCAAGCGTTACTTGACCGTCACCTTGTCGCGGCCGGACTTCTTCGCCGCCTGCTTGCGCGAGTACTTGGCGATGAACGCCTCGGTCGCCTCGCGGGCCTCGTCGTCGGGCCGCTGGTTCATCGGCGACTTCATCAGGTAGGAGCTGGGGCCGTCGAGCTGGCCGGCGAGGCCGTTGTTCATCGCCAGCTTGCCGAGGCGGACCGCGTCGGTGACGATCCCGGCGCTGTTGGGCGAGTCCCACACCTCGAGCTTGGCCTCGAGCGTCAGCGGCACGTCGCCGAACGCCTGGCCCTCGAGCCGGATGTGCGCCCACTTGCGGTCGGTCAGCCACGGCACGTAGTCCGAGGGGCCGATATAGACGTCGTCGGCGGGCAGTTCGTGTCCCATGATCGAGGTCACCGCGTTGGTCTTCGAGATCTTCTTGGACTCCAGCCGCTCGCGCTCGAGCATGTTGTAGAAGTCCATGTTGCCGCCGACGTTGAGCTGCGAGGTCCGCAGCAGCTTGACGCCGCGGTCGTGGAACAGCCGGGCGAGGCTGCGGTGGACGATCGTCGCGCCGACCTGGGACTTGATGTCGTCGCCGATCATCGGCAGCCCCGCCTTCTCGAACCGGCGGTTCCAGTAGGCCTCGCGAGCGATGAACACCGGGACGCAGTTGACGAACCCGCAGCCCGCCTCGAGGATCTGCTCGACGTACCACTTGGTTGCCTGCTCGGAGCCGACGGGGAGGTAGGAGACGACGATGTCGGTCTGCGTCTGCTGGAGCACCTCGATGATGTCCACCGTCGATCCTGGGGCCTTGGTGATCTTCTCCTTGAGGTACTTCCCGAGGCCGTCGTGGGTCATGCCGCGCTGGACGGGGACCCCGAGATGGGGAACATCGGTGTCGAACTTCAGCGTGTTGTTCTGGCCCGAGAAAATCGCCTCGCTGAGGTCCTTACCGACCTTTTCGGAGTCGATGTCGAACGCGGCCGAGAACTCAATGTCGCGGACGTGGTAGCCGCCGAGGTCGACATGCATCAGGCCAGGCACCTGCTCTGTGGGGTCGGCGTCGCGGTAGTAGTGGACGCCCTGCACGAATGAGCTGGCGCAGTTGCCGACGCCGATGATGGCGACCCGTACCTTGTCGTGCTGACGCCGGGAAGCGCCGCTGGCCGAGCCGTTGGTGGTGGTCACGATGGTCTCTTGTCCCTTCGGAGGTTGAAGTCTGGTCTGCTCAACCTACGGCGCGACCGAGGCTGGGTTACGCCGCCGCGTACACCGCTCGGTCTACATCGGTGACTGTCGCCCCCGCGTAGGTCACCGGAGAGAGACTGATCAGTTTACCTGATTAGCCGATCGCGCGGTCCAACAACGCGGCCGCGATGGCGTGCGCATCGTCCGCTGCCTCCGGGTTGTCGGACACCACCAGCTGCGCGGCGGCGCCGTCGTATAGCAGCGCCAGCCGGCGGCCAACCCGGTTGGCGTCTCGGGCGCCCGCCTCGCGGGCGAGATCGGCGAGGCGCTCGGAGAACAGCCGCTTGTGCTCCGCGGCCAGCCGGTGTGCCGGATGCTCGATGTCGGGCAGCTCGACCGCGACGTTGACGAACGGGCAACCACGCAGGGGACGTTCCGCGTCTGCCAGAGTGGCGAACAGCTCAAGCAGCCGGGCTCGAGGCGTCAGGTCCGCGCGGCCGAGCGCGCGCTCCGGCCCGGTCTCCGGATCGTCCTCGAACGAGCGCAGATAGGCGACGATCAACTCGTCCTTGGTGGCGAAGTGCTGGTAGAGAGTCCGCTTGGAGACCTGCGCGGCCGCCGACAGCTCGGCGACGCCGACGGCGTTGATCCCCCCTTGCCGGAATAGGACCCGGCTCGCCGCCAGGATCCGGCCTCGCGCGCCCCGGCCGGACGGATGCTCGCGCCGAGGCAGCTCGGACGGCACCTCTCAGGGGGCGGAGCGCAGCTGCGAATGCACGTGGGCGATTCGCTGGATCGTGGTGATCAGCGACAGCCCGGCGAGCACGTACACCGCGGGCGCCAGCAGCTCGAAGTTGCCCAGCGAGGCGCCTCGCGCGAACACCAGCCCGATCGACAGGATCACGACCCTGACCGGCCGGGTCGCGAGCCCGACCTTGCAGGCGACGCCGAGCGCCTCGGCGCGAGCCCGGGTGTAGGAGACCATCAGTGAGAACAGCACCGCCGCGACGACCGCGGCGACCGCCGCCTGGTCGTGACGCGAGGCGAAGTAGGCGCCGACCGCGATCAGCACGATCCCCTCCTCGAGGCGGTCGAGCGTCGAATCGAGGAACGCGCCGAACGGAGTGCCCTTGCCGGACATCCGGCTGTAGCGGCCGTCGAGCGTGTCCATGATCGAGCCGACGATGAACGCGACCCCGGCGAGGAAGAACAGCCGCTCGAAGACCAGCGCGGCGGCGGCCAGGTTGAGCACGAACCCGGTCAGCGAGATCGCGTTCGGGGTCAGCCGCGACTCGATCAGCGCGTCGCGGACGATCTCCTGCGTGGTCGGCCGTGGCGCGCCGTCGTGGTTGCGGCGCCGGGCGCGATCGCGGCCGCTCCGCCTCCTGGTATCGGTATCCGCCATCGGCGGCGCAGAGGTTAGTACCTGGGCGGGCGTCTGCGTTCACAACTAGGCGGGGGCGCCCCCGAAGGCCCAGGCGTCGGGACGGGCGCGGGCGAGCAGCCGGGTGGCCAGCGTGTGCGCGACCGCCGCCGTCAACGCCCCGAGCAGGACGTCGGTGAAGTAGTGGTTGCCGGTGACGACGACCACGAACGCGATGTACGCCGGATACAGCCGCCACAGCGCCCGCGGCAGCGCGCCCCGCACGAGCCTGGACATCGGCCGTCCGACCATCAGCGCGAAGCACACGTGCATCGACGGGACGGCCGCGTAGACGTTGACCAGCGCGCCGCTGGGGCCACCGCCGACGGCCAGCCCGGTGAACTGGCGGATCGGGTCGCTGAAGCCCCATTGCGGCATCAGCCACGGCGGCGTCGTCGGGTAGCAGGCGTAGCCGACGAGCGCGATCGCCATCGCGATCATGAACGTGTTGCGGACGAAGTAGAAGCAGTCGTTGCGGCGCAGGTATATGAACGTCAGCGCCGCGACGGTCACGAAGAAGTGGGCGTTGAGGTAGGTCCAATCGGCCACGTCGAGCAGCCACCGCGCGTGGCCTTCGGCCCACCCCTCGAGCGACGGCTCGTAGAACACGTGCAGCGCACGTTCGAGGTCGATGATCCGGGTCGCGTCGTCGAACGGCCTGGAGCCGCCACCGCCGACGAGCCCCCGCACGATCTCGTAGCCGCAGCACGCGCCCGCGAACAGCGCCAGCTGACGGAACAGGTCGAACCAACCGCGCGGCAACCGCATGAAGCGAGCGATCTTAAGCGAGTGTCACGAGCTGCAGCGCGGCGAGCTCGCGCGGATCCGCTGTAGCGCGAAATCGATCACGAGGCGCACCGGTCCCGGCCTGCTGACGTCGATCTGGGTGAACCGGCCAGACGGCGCGACGCATCCAGGGGCGCCGCGGATTCGCCAGTACGGCGACCACCGAACCCGGACCAGCGAGCGTCCGGGAGCCGCCGCGTCGAGCGTCAGCGAGTCAGGCCCGATCGCCGTCAGCGTCGCCGTGCCGCTGACGATCGGGGTCGGGTGGGCGACGGCGTAGACCCGCCAGTGCCGGCTGCGCATCACCGGCCGCAGGTACGCCGGGCCGCTGTCGATCAGCGCGACCTCCTGGCGCGCGCTCGGGTCAAGCGGCACGTCGGGGACGGCGACGTAGCGGACGGCGAGCGTATGCAACCAGCGTTCGTAGGCGGTCGCGGTCAGCCGGCGGTCGTAGAACAGGCCGTCGTCGCCCGTGTCCAGCTGGCGCTCCCAGCCCCGGGCCAGCGGGAACCGCGGCGCCAGCAGGTAGGACTCCCAGTGCGAGCGGGTGAACGGGACCTCGACCCGGAACAGGCCGCCGGCGCCTCCCGGCCGGCGCTCGAGCCAGCGCTCGAGCGGCGCGTAGTAGGCGGCGGTCGTCGACGGGTCGCCGCGCACACGGATCACGTCGGAGACGCCCTGCTGCCACTGCATGTACAGCAGCGGGATCGCGCCCGCGGCGAGCAGCGCCCGCCAGGGTCTGGTCGGCGTCCGGGACCAGCAGGCCAGTGCGAACAGCGGCCCGGCGGCGAGCGTCGCCAGCCGGGTGGCGTTGGACCCGACCGGGGTGGGGATCGCATAGGCGGCGATGGTTCCCGCCGCGTACAGGATCGCCCCGATCCTCAGCGGCGTTTCGCCGGCCGGCAACACCGCGACCGCCACCGCGCAGATCAGCAGCACCGGCCACAGCGCCGAGAACGCGAACGGCTCGCCCCCGCCCTCAGGGAAGGCGATCGCGAGCGCCGCGACCGGCGCCAGCGAGGCGACGATCACGGCGATCCCGGCTGTCCGGCGGCCGGGTGCCGTCGGGACGGCTGCTGTGATGACGCCGGCGAGCGCGGCGAACAGCGCCGCCACCGGGCTGATCACCGCGGTCAGGATCGCGGCGGCGACTGCCGCCGCCGGGCGTCGGCGCTGCAGCGCCAGAGCGGTCAGGGCGACCCCGAACAGCCCGAGCGCGAACGCCAGACGGCCGCTCAGCAGCTCGGTCACGGTCGCCGCCCCGAACCACAGCGAGCCGAGCCACGCGCGGGGGCCGAAGTGCCCCCAGGCGAGCTGCTCGAACGCCCACGCGGCGCCGACGGCGCCGACCGCCCCGACGACCTGCGGCGTCAGCAGCCACGCCAGCGCCGGGAACAGGACGCTGTAGCCGGGGACGTTGTGTCCGCCGTACCACCAGTTGTTCCAGACCGTGAACCCGGCGGCGCCGAACAGCTTGGCCCGCAGCAGCGCGGCCGCCAGGTCGGCGCTCTTCGGGGCGACAGCCACGTAGGCGAGCGCCAGCGCGGCTGCCAGGAGCGTCGGCACCGACCTGCGCGTAAGGTCCGCCCGCGTGAGCACCGACGGATACTGGCAGCGCCCCGACCGCCGGCGGGTGATCCGGATCCGCGACCGGCTGCGGCTGGTCTACGGGATCCCGGTGGCCGAGCCCCACGGCGACGGGCTCGCCGAGCTGATCCTGACCGTCCTCTCGCAGTCGACCAACGACCGTAACCGCGACGTCGCCTACCTCGGCCTGCGGGAGCGCTTCCCGACCTGGGAGGAGGTCCGCGACGCCCCCGTCGATGAGATCGAGGAGGCGATCCGGCCGGGCGGGATCTCGCGGGTCAAATCGGCGCGGATCAAGGCGATCCTGCGGGCGGTTTCGGACACCGGCCCGCGGGCCGGTGTCCTCGATCTCGGCTGGTTGCGGGACGTCTCGGTCCCGGCCGCCCAGCAGTACCTGTGCGCGCTGCCGGGGGTCGGGCGCAAGACCGCCGCCTGCGTGTTGCTGTTCGCGTTCGGGATGCGCGACGTCCCGGTCGACACGCACGTCTCCCGGGTGGGGACACGGCTGGGGCTGTTCCGGCCGCGGGCGCCGTTCGAGGAGCTGCACGACACGATGCTGGCGCTGACGCCGCGCGGCCAGGAGCTCGAGCTGCACCTGAACCTGCTGCGCCACGGCCGGCGTACGTGCCACGCGCGGCGACCCGAGTGCGGCGCCTGCGCGCTGGCGCGGATGTGCCCGAGCGCGTTCACTTTCTGACCGGGGCGGGCGCGTTGGAAGTTAAGCCGGTCAGAGGCGGCTTAACTTCCATCGCGGAGCGCGAGCAGGCTCGCTACGTCGGCGGGCTCGGCCGCGAGCGCGACCGCACCCGCGGCGCGCAATTCGCTTTCGCTGCCGGCGCCCCAGAGCACGCCGATCGTCGGAATCCCGTGCGCGGCGGCGCCCTCGACGTCGAATCGCCGGTCGCCGACCATCACCGCGCGCTCGGGGTCCCCGAGCAGCGACAGCGCCCGCCCGATCGTGACCGCCTTGGGCTCGTTGACGGCGTCGACGGCCGGCCCGGCGACGGCGTCGATGAACTCGCGCAGCCCCAGCGAGACGAGCAGCGGCTCGGCGGCGGCGAGGATCTTGGAGGTCGCGACGGCCACCGCCACCCCCCTGTCGCGCAGGTCGCGCAGCAGGTCCTCGATGCCGTCGAACACGGTCGTCTGGTCCTCGGCGATCCGGAGGTACTCGGCGCGATAGGTGTCGACCAGCGGCTGCACGCGCGGCCCGTCGCCGCCGAGCAGGTCGGCGAAGCTCCAGTGCGTCGGCGGACCCAGGTAGCGGTACAACTCGCTTGGCTCGCGCGTCGGCTCGCCGTGGGCGGCCAGCGCCGCGTTCATCGCGCTGACGATCGGCACGCGCGAGTCGATGAGCGTTCCGTCGAGGTCGAACAGCACGGCGTCGGGGCGCTGCATCGGTTCTTTGATTGTGGCAAATCTGCTATGTTCCCGCTTAGATTTTTGCGACGCCGAAGGAGCAGAACTGAACGATGGGTAAGACAATCGGAATCGATCTCGGAACGACCAACAGCTGTATGGCCGTCCTCGAGGGCGGCGACCCGACGGTGATCGAAAACGCCGAGGGCGGCCGTACGACGCCTTCGGTGGTCGCGTTCACCGCCGGTGGCGAGCGGCTCGTCGGGACGGTCGCCAAGCGCCAGGCGGTGACCAACCCGCAGAACACGATCTTCTCGATCAAGCGGTTCATGGGCCGCAAGGAGGCCGAGGTTCGCGAGGAGGAGGCGATCGTCCCCTACAAGGTCGTGTCCGGCCCCGGAGGCGACGCGCGGGTCGAGGCGGACGGCAAGCAGTACTCGCCGCCCGAGATCAGCGCGATGATCCTCGGCAAGCTCAAGGCCGACGCCGAGGCGTATCTCGGCGAGACGGTCGACAGCGCCGTGATCACCGTCCCGGCGTACTTCAACGACGACCAGCGCCAGGCGACCAAGGACGCCGGCACGATCGCCGGCCTCGACGTCAAGCGGATCATCAACGAGCCGACCGCGGCGTCGCTCGCGTACGGCCTCGACAAGGAGACCGACCAGACGATCCTGGTGTTCGACCTCGGCGGCGGCACGTTCGACGTGTCGGTGCTCGAGATCGGCGACGGCGTGTTTGAGGTCAAGGCGACGGCCGGCGACAACCACCTCGGCGGCGACAACTTCGACAAGGCGGTCGTCGACTGGCTGGTGGCCGAGTTCAAGAAGTCGCAGGGGATCGACCTGAGCGCCGACCCGATGGCGCTGCAGCGGCTCTACGAGGCGGCCGAGAAGGCCAAGATCGAGCTCTCGACGACGCAGGAGACGCAGATCAACCTGCCGTTCATCACGGCCGACGCCAGTGGCCCCAAGCACCTGGACACGCGACTGACCCGGGCGAAGCTGAACGAGCTGACCTCGGATCTGCTCGACCGGACGGTGGCGCCGGTGCGCCAGGCGCTGGATGACGCCAAGGAGAAGGGCGCTTCCGAGATCGACCACGTCGTGCTGGTCGGAGGCATGACCCGGATGCCGGCGGTCCAGGAGAAGGTCAAGGAGCTGACCGGCAAGGATCCGCACCGGGGCGTCAACCCCGATGAGGTCGTCGCCGTCGGCGCCGCGATCCAGGCCGGCGTGCTGGCCGGCGACGTCAAGGACGTGCTGCTGCTGGACGTCACTCCGCTGACGCTCGGGATCGAGACCAAGGGCGGCGTGATGACCAAGCTGATCGAGCGCAACACGACGATCCCGACGCGCAAGTCGGAGGTGTTCTCGACCGCCGAGGACAACCAGCCGAGCGTCGAGATCCACGTCCTCCAGGGCGAGCGCGAGATGGCCGCGTACAACAAGTCGCTGGGCAAGTTCCAGCTGACAGGCATCCCGCCGGCGCCGCGCGGAATCCCGCAGATCGAGGTCGCCTTCGACATCGACGCCAACGGCATCCTCAACGTGTCGGCGAAGGATCTCGGCACCGGCAAGGAGCAGAAGATCGAGATCCGGTCCGGCTCCGGGCTGTCCGACGACGAGATCAAGCGGATGGTGACCGACGCCGAGGCGCACGCCGATGACGACAAGCGCCAGCGGGCGCTGGCCGAGGCGCGCAACGAGGCCGAGCACGCCGCCTACCAGGCCGAGCGCCAGCTGACCGAGCTGGGCGACACGGTCGACGCCGACTCGAAGACTCAGATCGAGGCGGCGATCAAGGAGGTTCGCGATTCGCTCACCTCCGAGGACCCGGCCGAGATCACGTCCAAGAAGGACGCGCTCAACGCCGCCTTCCACAAGGTCTCCGAGGCGATGTACCAGCGTGCCCAGGAGGCGTCGGCGTCCGGCACCGACGGTGGTGACGGATCGACCAATGGCGCGTCGGCGACCTCCGAGGAGGAGGACGTGGTCGATGCCGAGGTCGTGGACGAGGGCAACTGATGACGGCCAAGCGGCACGCGGAGGCGGCGGCGTATGCCGCCGCCCAGCGCCGGCACGACGCCGACGGCGACGGCGACGGCGACGAGTTGGAGGCGATCGCCGCCAGCGAGCCTGAGGACGTGCCGGAGCCGGGGCCGGGCGCTGCCAGGGCTCCGGAGGCGCCCGCGGGCGAGCACGAGATCGAGCGCGACCTCTACGAGCTCGCCGCCAGGGCGGAGAAGGCCGACGAATACCTGGTGCTGGCGCAGCGGACCAAGGCCGACTTCGAGAACTACCGCAAGCGCGCCACGCGTGAGGCGGCGCTCGCCCAGGAGCGCGGGATCGCGCGGCTGACCAAGGAGCTGCTGCCGGCGATCGACAACCTCGATCGCGCCGTGCAGGCCGCCGAGGCCGCGGGTGCCGATCCGGCGAGCGCGGGCAACGGCGCGGACTCGCAGCTCGTGTCGGGGATCAAGCTCGTCCAGGCGGACGTGCTGTCCGCGCTCGCCAGGGTCGGGATCGAGCCGTTCTCGCCGGTCGGCGAGGCGTTCGACCCGCAGTGGCACGAGGCGGTCGCGCAGCTTCCGGTGCAGGGCAGCGAGCCCGGAACCGTGGTCGAGGTCTACCAGCAGGGATACCGGCTGGGCGAGACCGTGCTGCGCCCCGCGCGCGTGCTTGTGGCGGCCTGAAAGGGCTCCCGAGATGGCTGAGAGGCCCGATTACTACAAGATCCTCGGGGTCGGCAAGAACGCCTCCGAAGAGGAGATCAAAAAGGCCTACCGGAAGCTCGCGCGCCAGTACCACCCCGACCGGAATCCGGGTGACAAGAAGGCGGAGGAGCGGTTCAAGCAGGTCTCGCAGGCGCACGACGTGCTGTCGGACCCGGACAAGCGCAAGGAGTACGACCGCGGCGGCGCCTTCGCCGGGTTCGGCGTGCCGAACTTCGACAGTTCCAACTTCGGCGGCGGCTTCAGCGACATCCTGTCGAACCTGTTCGGCGGCGCCGGACCGGGTTCGAGAGGGGGTCAGCGGCGAGCGCCGGAGGCGCGCGGGCGCGACCTCGAGACCGAGGTGCAGCTGAGTCTCGCCCAGGCCGTGGCGGGGACGCAGGTGCCGTTGTCGGTCCCGACCTCGCAGCCCTGTCCGACGTGCCACGGAAGCGGCGCCCGCCCCGGGACGCAGGCGAAGGTCTGCCCGGTCTGCGAGGGGCGCGGCGTCGAGGCGCAGAGCCAGGGGATCTTCTCGATCACCCAGCCGTGCAGCAACTGCGGAGGCTCCGGGACCGTGATCGACGACCCGTGTCCGACCTGCAGCGGGACCGGGGCGCAGCGAAGCGTCCGCCGGTTGCGCGTCAATATCCCGGCCGGCGTTCGCGACGGCAGCCGGATCAAGCTCGCCGGCAAGGGCGATCCCGGCATCCGCGGAATGCCGCCGGGCGATCTCTACGTGATCACCCGGGTGTCGGAGTCGCCGGTGTTCAAGTGGAGTGGCGACAACCTGGAGGTGGAAGTGCCGTTGACGATCCCGGAGGCTCTGCGAGGCGCCGTGATCGAGGTGCCGACGCTGAACGGCACGAAGCGGCTGCGGGTGGCGCGCGGCACCAAGCACGGCACCGTCCAGCGGCTCCGCGGCGAGGGCCCGCCGCGGCTCGGCGGCAAGGGCAACGGCGACCTTCGCTACAAGTTCGTGATCGACGTCCCCGCGTCACTGTCGGCCGAGCAGGACGAACTGGTCGACCAGCTCGCGAAGGTGATGAACGGGGACCCTCGCGCGAAGCTGTTCGACGGCGCCGGGCAGGCACAGGGCGCGCCGGCGGGTGGTAGCTGATGGCCGGCCGGAGGATCAGGACGCAGACGCGCGTCGAGGTCTCCTCCGACCGCGGCGTGTTCATGATCTCGGTCGCCGCCGAGCTCGCCGAAATGCATCCGCAGACCCTGCGGATGTACGAGGCCCGAGGGCTGATCGAGCCGCAGCGCTCGCCGAAGGGGACGCGGCTGTATTCCCACGCCGACGTCGAGCGGCTGCGGCGGATCCAGGAGATGACCGCCGAGCTGGGGATGAACCTCGCCGGTGTCGAGCGTGTGTTCGAGCTCGAGGAGCAGCTCGAGTCGGTGACCCGCAAGGTCGCGACCCTGGAGCGCCGCGCGGCCGAGCTGACCGCCGAGGTCGAGCGCCTCGAGGCGCTGCGCCGCGAGCTGCGCGCCGAGATCGTCCCGTACACGGGCGGCGGCGCGCTTGTCCGCCAGGCCGGCGGCTAAGAGCCTGAATCTTTTCTGAGACCGTTAGCTTCGTAACAGCCTGCATGTGCCAGCATGGATGCAGGCGACGTGGGGACTCGAATCCGATCTCTCACGGCAGGGTGGTCGCTGGTCGCGCTGCTGGTGGCGGCCGGTGCGCTGGCGCCTGTCGCGACGGCCGGCACCGCCGCCAGGGTCGGTGCCACCCCGGCCGGCCAGCGGCTGCATCTGCTGTTGCCGCTGGTCGCCGACGACACCGGTTTGGACCGCTTCGCGAGCGCGGTCAGCACCCCCGGCAACCGGCTCTATGGCCAGTTCGAGTCGATCGCCGAGCTGTCCCGCAGGTTCGGAGCCAGCACCGCCACGCGAGCGCGGGCGGTCCGCTTCCTGCACCGCGCTGGTGCCGCCCGGATCCGCGTCGACGCGACCGGCCTGTTCGTCGACGCGACGATGTCCGCCGGCCGCGCCGAGCGGCTGTTCGGTAGCAAGCTCGAGCAATACCGGACGGCAGAAGCGGGCCGGCGGGCCGAATTCACGGCTCCGGCCGCGGCTGTCCGGCTCCCGAGGGGACTGCGCGGCGTCGCCACCGGCGTGATCGGGCTTGACACGAAACCGCTGACCGACCCCACCGCCCAACTCCGCTCCCAGCAGGTGATCCCGGCGTCGTCCTACCAGCCGGTCACGGGAACCACTGCCGGCTGCAGCCAGGGGGTCTCGATCGGCGGCTTTACCCCCAACCAGTATCTCGCCGCCTACGGCTTCAACACGCTGCAGGCCGCCGGCACGCTCGGTCAGGGCGAGCGGGTGGCGCTGATCGAGATCGACGGCTACAAGACCAGCGACATCGACACGTTCGCGAGCTGCTTCGGCCTGCGCGCGCCGAAGATCCATGCATTCGCCGCGAACCTCAAGCACCTGCTGCCGCCCGGCGGCGAGGCAACCCTGGATCTGGAGGTGCTGACGGCGGCGGCCCCCGACCTCTCCTCGATCGATGTGTACGAATCCCACGCGCAGGCCAGCGACGTTCTCAACTCGCTGACCGAGCCGCTGCAGACGCCGGGGTTCAAGCCGCAGGTGATCTCCGCCTCGCTGGGGCTCTGCGAGAGCCAGACGATGGCGGCGATCGGGCACTCCGGCCTGCGGACGGCCGAGTCTGCGCTGGCCGAGGCGATCGCCAGCGGGATCAGCGTCGTGTCGGCCAGCGGCGACGACGGCTCGTCGGGCTGCATCGATCCGAATTCCGGCCAGCAGTTGCCGCTGCCGCGGCTGTCGGTCGACTATCCGGCGTCGTCGAAGTGGGTCACCTCGATCGGGGGCACCAACGTGACGCTGACGGCGCAGAACACGATCGAAGCCCAGTCGGTCTGGAACGACGAGAACGCGTTCTCCGGCACCGGCGGGGTCCAGATCGGCGCGGGCGGCGGCGGATTCAGCAGCCTGTTCAAGCGCCCGAGCTACCAGACCGGAACCGTTCTGCAGAACCAGCGGGCGATGCCCGACGTCGCGCTGCTGTCCGACATCGAGCCCGGATACGCCGTCTACTGCTCGGCGCCGGACTGCATCGGCCCGTCGACGCCATACCCATGGCAGACGGTCGGCGGCACCAGCGCCGCCACCCCGCTGTTGGCCGGCGGCTTTGCGCTGATCGACGAGCAGCTGCGCCAGCACAAGCTGAACGCGCTGGGCCTGGCCAACCCGCTCCTGTATGACATCGGGCGCAACCCGGCGCAGGCCGCGAGCGTGTTCGACGATGTCACCGTCGGCAACAACGACGTCGGCCCGTTCATCACCACGACCAAGCTGCCGCTCGGCTGCTGCACGGCCGGGCCCGGCTTCGACGAGGCCTCCGGCTGGGGCGGGCTCAACTTCGGCGCGCTGGCGACGATCGCCCTGCAGGTGGAGCCGCCGATCGTCGACGTCGCCCTGCGCCTGAACCTCTCGCAGCGTCCGTACGCAGCCGGTGGGATCTACGCGCGGGTCAGGTGCAGCGGCGCCTGCCTGATGGGCGCCAAGGCGGTCATCACGGTCGGCAACGACAAGCCGTTCACCGACTATTCGAACCTGTACCACCGGACCCGCGCCGGCTGGAAGATCCCGAAGATCGGCTTCAAGACCGGGCAGCTGAGGACGATGGAGGCGGCGCTCGCCGACCACACCCGCGTGACCGCGGTCGTCATCGGCGCGATCGTCGACCCGGGCGGCAACTTCGAGCGCCGGACGGCGCCGCAGACGCTGACGATCACCGGCTGAACGACGCGGCCTAGCCAGCTTGTAAAGGCCGGCGTCGCCTGTCATAATCTAAGTCCATCTGACTTAGATTTACGAAGAACCACGACTCTCACAGAAGGCTGACGAATGCACGCTGACGGCTTCACGATCAAGTCCCAGGAGGCGCTGGAGGCCGCCCAGCGGCTTGCCGAGGAGCGCCGCAACCCGCAGACCCTGCCCGAGCACCTGCTGGCGGTCCTGCTCGAACAGGACGCCGGGGTCGTCGCGCCGGTGCTCCGCAAGCTCGGCGTCGACCCGGCGGCCGTCCGCACAGAGCTCGCGCCGGCGCTCGAGGCGCTCCCTCGAATGACGAGCGCCGCCCCCGAGGCGACGGGCGGTTCCAACGAGTTGATGGCCGTCGTCCGTGCCGCCGAGAACGAGATGCGCGAGCTCGGCGACGAGTACGTCTCGACCGAGCATCTGATCGTCGCGCTGGCGGCGTCCCCCGGTGCCGCCGGCGACGCTCTGCGCTCGGTCGGGGCGACCCGCGACAACCTGCTGAAGGCGCTGGGCGAGGTCCGCGGCGGCCACCGCGTGACCGACCAGAACCCCGAGGAGAAGTACCAGGCACTGGAGAAGTACGGCCGCGATCTGACCGAGGCCGCCGCGACCGGCAAGCTCGACCCGGTGATCGGCCGCGACGACGAGATCCGGCGCGTGATCCAGGTGCTGAGCCGCCGGACCAAGAACAACCCGGTGCTGATCGGCGAGCCCGGCGTCGGCAAGACCGCGATCGCCGAGGGGCTCGCCCAGCGGATCGTCTCCGGCGACGTTCCCGACGGCCTCAAGGACCGC
>Ga0123356_10001935_pt1 | contig 22414 bp, 23 predicted proteins | sample TergutEmb28metaG_2_FD_92546 | JGI IMG/M metagenome (GOLD analysis project Ga0123356, IMG submission 92546) | Embiratermes neotenicus P3 segment gut microbial communities from Petit-Saut dam, French Guiana - Emb289 P3 | ecosystem: Host-associated > Arthropoda: Insects > Digestive system > Gut ...
AATTTTAACCATCATTAGCTGGACGGATTTTCTCATACTTTCCATCCCGCCGCCGATTCCGGTGTTTATTTTTTCTGTAATGTCTTTTGCCATCCGCTGAGGATCCGGCATGCTGCCAATTGCATTAAACAATGTTAAATCTCTGCGGCGCCTTACGACAGCTTCAGACAACGCTTCTATTGTGGCTTCGTTACTTTGGTTGAGAATATAATCCAGCGCTTGTAAAAGTCCGGGATCTGTCATGAAACCTGCTTTGCAGCAATACCGGGTATTGCTGTGGGTTAGACTTTTTTAGTGATATAATCGCTCTTAAGGCACCTTGTGCAAATTTTAAGCTTTGTAGTAGTGCCGCCTAATTCGGTTTTTACATTTAACAGATTGGGTTTCCATGTTCTGCGGGTACGATTTTTGGCATGACTGACTTTGTTGCCTGTGATTGTATGTTTTCCGCAAATATCACAACTCCGTGACATATTATCCTTCCTTCAAAAAAAGCCCCTTTCGGGTATATTAAGTATTATACAAAATGTACCAGAAAGGGGAAATAATGTAAAGTACTAGTCTCCAACCCTGATAGAATTAAACCAGGCATTTATATAAAGTTCCAGGTCTTCGCCAAGGTCATCGACAAGCTCGGTATATAGAAGGTCTTCTTCAGAATATGCAGAAAAACCCTTTTTATAATTACGGGCTGCCATATTTACAGTTGCCGGCAGGCCGAATTCATCAACAAATTCGGCATAAATTTCGGGTCTATGGATAAAATCGATAAATTTATGCGCTAAATCGATGTTTCTGGCGCCTTTTAAGATGCACATATTGTCAATGTACGAAGGACCGCCTTCCCTTGGGATAAAAAAGACAGTATCTGCAAGCAATTGGGGAAGGTCCGCAATTTCTTCAAAAACTGCTTCGGGATAACCGTGGACTACCCAAAAGTCACCATTGGCATAACCTTTACCAAAGGATTCTGCATCAAATTTGACCAGGTTTGGTTTCCATAAATTATTTATAAGGTCCCTTGCTGCGGTAACATAAACAGGGTTTACAGTATTTACCGAGCAACCCAGGAAAGCCAGCGCGCCGCCGATAACTTCGCGCATATCATCAAGCATTGTCATACGGCCTTTTAAATCTTCTCTGCCAAAGATTGACCAGCTGCGTTCAAAATAGGGAACCCTGGCTGTGTTTACAATAATACCTGCCGCGCCGTAGAAGTACGGGACAGAATATTCCATTTCCGGATCGTAACTTGCGATACGAAGTACTTCCGGATCTATGTTTCCAAGGTTAGACAATTTTGATTTGTCGATTCTTTCCAGCATGTCCTGCCTGATCATTATTGGAACATAATCTTTTGACGGGAATACGACATCGTAACCGCCGCGTTTTCCCTGATTAGCCATGAGTTTTGCATACATGTCTTCGTTGGAAGCAAACTCATCGTAGATTACCCTGCAATTATATTCTTTTTCAAACTTTTCTATTACCGAATCCGGCGTGTAGTAAGTCCAGTTGTAAATATACAACCGTTCTCTGGAATCACAGGAAATAATGACAGGCATAATTAATGCTGCCAAAACCGAAAGATAAATGATGTTAATTTTTCTCATCATAACCCTCCTCGATAATTATTTATGATTACTCCACGAATGTACAACAGTGAAATTACTCGCCGCCCACTCTAATGGAGTTAAACCATGCGTCGTTGTAGAGGTCCAATGCAGCGCCAAGATCAAACTTGATTTCTACATTGTTTAGATCCTCTGCCGAATACCATGAATCGCCTTGTTTAAACTGGCGTGCAGGCACATTTGCTGTTGCAGGAAAACCAAACTCATCCGCAAACTCGGCGTAAATTTCCGGTCTGTGGATAAAATCTATAAACTTGTGCGCCAGCTCAATGTTTCTTGCTCCCTTTAAAATACACATACTGTCTATGTACGCCGGGCCGCCTTCTCTTGGAATAAAGAAAACTGTATTTGCCATCATTCTTGGATTTTCTGCAATTTCTTCAAAAACCACTTCCGGATACCCCTGTACAACCCAAAACTCGCCGTTGGCAAAACCTTTACCAAATGCATCAGCGTCAAATTTTACAAGGTTCGGCTTCCATGAATAATTAATAAGGTCCCTTGCTTCGATTATCTGGGATGTTATATCAGTATTAACCGAATAACCAAGGTAAGCAAGAGCGTCTCCCATTACTTCGCGCATATCATCAAGCATTGTCATGCGTCCGCGAAGGTCTTCCCTTGCAAAAATTGACCAGCTCTGTTCAAACTCAGGCACTCTTGCCGTGTTTACAATAATACCTGCTGCGCCAAAGTAATAAGGCACCGAATATTCCATGTTGGGATCGTACTGCGCATATTGAAGAACAACAGGATCAACATTTACCAAATTAGGAATTAACGATTTGTCAATTTTTTCCAGCATGTTTTGTGCAATCATTATTGATACATAATCTGCCGAAGGAAAGACTATATCGTAGCCGCTGCCTCCGGATTTAAGCTTGGCATACATGTCTTCGTTTGATGCAAACTCGTCGTATATAACTCTTGCATTAAACTCTTTTTCGAATTTTTCGATGACAGATTCCGGCGTGTAATAAGTCCAGTTATAAATGTAAAGGCGCTCTTTCTTTTCGCACCCCATAATTAAAAGCACCAGACCAATTAAGCAAAAAACTTCCATTCTTTTAATCATTTTTTTCTCCCAAAAAAATTATTTAGCCGCAATATATTTTAAAAATTTTCTCAGCGTAATGCAGAGAATTACCGTTCCCAATATCATTACAACAGAAAGAGCGCTTATTAGCGGCGTGATCCCGCCCTTTCTGGTAATTGCAGAATAAATAAATATGGGCAGGGTAGATGATCCCGGACCTGCCACAAAGAATGTGATAACGAAATCTTCCAGCGAAAGCGTAATTGCAGTAAGAAGGCCGGAAATTATTCCTGGCATGCAAATAGGAAGCGTTACCTTAAATAAAATTTCCCTTTCGTTAGCTCCAAGGTCTGCGGCAGCCTCGATTATTGAAAAATCAAACTGATCAAGGCGCGCCATAACCATTAAAAATACAAAGGGAAGATTGAATGTTGTATGCGCAATAAAAATTGTAAAAAGCCCAAGCGGGATTCCAACTCCGGCAAAAAATATGGAGAGAGAAACGCCGATTATTATTTCCGGCAGGATCATCGGTAAAAATGAGATTGTCTGCACATAACCGCGCATTTTAAACTTGTACCAGCTAACTCCAATTGCGCCGATGGTTCCGATAACAGTTGCTGTTGCGGCGGACGAAATGGCTATAATCAGGCTGTTTCTTAATGCGCGCCATAATTCGCGCGAGTTAAAAAGTCTTTCATACCAGCGAAGGGAAAAACCTGTCCATTGCATGCTTGTTGATCCGTTAAACGAATAAACAACAAGGACAATAAGGGGAAGAAAAAGAAAAACAAGGGTAACTGCAAGAACAGTCTGCGACATAGAAAAACGCTGCCTGAATGCGCGCCTTGCATGTCTTGCCGCTTCTCCGTGTGATTTTGCAGGTTTAATGAACTGGACAAAGCCGGCAGCAAAACTTTTACCCATTATGCTGCCTCCGTTACGTTTTTATGCGCTTTTACTTCTTTGTTTCTTGTTGCATCTTTCTTCTGAACATACATCATCCAAAGGACGCCGACAGTAGTAACCACAGTAAGTACCATAGAAATTGCGGCGGCTCGCGGCCAGTTGCGGGATTTTAAAAGCTGGTCTGCGATTATATTTCCAAGCATATAAGAATCCATTCCGCCAACAAGGAGAGGGACAGCATATGCGCCGAAAATCGGAATAAATGTAAACAGTACTGCGGTAAAAATGCCGCCGCGAATGTTGGGCAGCAGTATTTTTATCATGGATAAAAATTTATTTGCGCCAAGGTCGCGAGCCGCTTCCAATAGCGAAAAATCAAATTTATCTATAGTGGAAAATAACGGCAGAATAGCATACGGCAGGTACATGTAAACAAGAACAAGTATTACTGCTTTTTGATTGTAAAGAAACGGGATATAATCGTTAATTAATCCGATACGCATTAACATATCGTTTAAAAAACCGTTATTGCCAAGGATTGTCATCCAGGCAAAAACTCTTATAAGAAAATTTGTCCAGAACGGAATTATTATAAGCAGTAAAAGCAATGTTTGATGTTTGCTTCTTGCCATTGCATAGCCGCACGGAAGAGCGATTAATATTGTAATAACAGTCGCAATAAAAGAAGTAATTATTGTCCGCAGGGTAATGTTTAAAAATACAGGATCAACCAGGTAACGATAAGCGGCAAGTGAAAATTCATTTTCTACGCCGCCGTATAATCCCTTTTTTAAAAAACTGTAAATTACAATTATGACAATCGGCGCCAGAAAAAAGAGGGTAAACCATATTGCCATGGGAGATGAATATAATGGCCCCAGATTCCTGCGGATTTTTAATTCGACCGCCGGTGCCTTAATATCCGCATTCAAGAGGGGAGCCTTCGCCGGTTCTCCGGCTCGGTTGAGGTTCAATCTCTTACCTCTACAATGTAGCCGTCAACGGCGCTCCAGGAAAGATACACAGAATCCTTCCAGCGGATATCAGGACCTTCGTCTGAATAATTTGCGTGCTGTTTTATTACGCGGATAATTGTTTTATCTGTTTGAACATAAAACTTTGTCTGAAAACCGGAATAAATCGGCTCGTCAACAATGCCCTGTAAAAGGTTAAGATCTTCGCGGTTTACTGCCGGTTTTTCTTTTGTAATAACTATTTTTTCCGGCCTGATTGTAAAGCTTACCTGTTGTCCAACTTTTATTTCATCAACATCTGTAACTTTAATTAAACCCAGTTCCGGAATTTCTACTTCTGCCACGTATTCGGTTATGCCTTCAAAATCATGGAGTTTATATTTTTCTACTTTTCTTATTATGCCGTCGTACAGGTTGGTTTCGCCGATAAACTTTGCGACAAATTTTGTTGCGGGGCTTTCGTAAATCTCATGCGGAGTATCTATTTGCAGGATTTCTCCCTGATTCATAACGGCAATTCTGTCCGAGACGGAAAGAGCTTCCTGCTGATCATGCGTTACATAAATAAAAGTAATGCCGATTTCATCATGAATGCGGTCAAGTTCAATAAGCATATGCTGGCGGAGTTTTGCATCCAGCGCGGAAAGAGGCTCATCAAGCAGCAGAACGCGCGGTTCGTTTATCAGTGCGCGCGCAATCGCAACACGCTGTTTCATGCCGCCGGAAAGCTGATTCGGCTTTTTGTCTGCGTGGCCTTCCAGTCGCACAAGCTCCAGATAACGTTCAACTTTGGAATTAATTTCTGCAGAAGAGACACCTTTTAAACGAGGAGAAAATGCAACATTTTCGAATACAGAAAGATGCGGAAAAAGCGCGTAGCTTTGAAATACGGTATTTGTAGGCCGCTTATTGGGAGGAAGTGATAAAACATCGTCTCCATCAAGAGTGAGACTTCCTTTATCGGGATGTTCAAAACCTGCAATTATACGCAACAAAGTAGTCTTTCCGCATCCTGACGGACCTAACAGGGAGAAGAACTCTCCCTTTTTAATTTCCAGACTCACATTTTTAAGTACATCAAAATCACCGAAAGACTTGCTAATCTCTTTGATGACAACATCACTACCTTTCAATATTTTACTTCCAGCCTCCCTCAAAAACCGGTTAATTTTACCTATAGGAACAATGGGGTTTTTTTGCGTTTATGTCAATAGTTTTTCTGTTATTAGTACTCAACTTTCCATAAAAAAAGTCCCTGCGGAGGCAGAGTAGGGCCTGCCAGAGAGCGTTCGCTGGAAGCGATTATTTCTGCCAGTTTCTGCGGCGAAGTGCCGGATTCCTCGTAGTGAAGGAAGGTGCCTGCTACAGAGCGTACCATGTTGCGCAGGAAGGCGTTGGCGCAGATTTCGAAGATTAAGCGGTCCTTTTCAATGTAGAAGTAGGATCTGTAAATATAGCGGTTTGGTGACTTCCCTGCCATTATAGAACTGTCAGAGGCGCTTGCAAAGATTGTGCAGTCAGTTTCCCCAAAAAGGAGCCTCCCGTAAGCGTTCAGGGTATCCAGGCGCGGGTAACGGTTTAAAGGCAGGTTGTAACGCATTTCTGTGGGCAGAAGGTTTCCGTTTGGGCTGTGCAGGAACTGGTAGCGGTAGACCCTTGCCTTTGCGCTGAAACGGGCGTGAAAGTCACTGTCGACTTCACAGGCATCCAGAATGCGAACATCATGCGGAAGAAGAGAGTTTAACGCAGGAGAAAAACGGTCTGCAGGGATGGTGTCTATATCAGTGTAAAAATTGGCTGCTTGCCCCTCAGCATGAACACCGGAATCTGTCCTGCCGGAACCCGTAAGGTTTATTTGCTTACCGTGCATTTTTTCCAGGGCATTTTCGATTACTCCCTGAACAGTGCGTGTTTTTTCGCCGTCTTGTCTCTGCCAGCCGCAAAAATCTGTGCCGTCGTAGGCGACAATTAATTTTATATTTCTGTTCATTCTTTATCGGAAAGTTCGCGGTTAATTGTGTCGTAAAGACTTCTGGCTATTTCAAGGAAAGCGCCAGGTTTATCCTTGGAGGATTTACCCATTCCAAAAAGTTTTGCGATTGTTCTTCGCGCATCTTCCAAAGATGATATTCTTTCCGCTTCGTTATGAGCAGGTCCGAACTTATAGCGAAGATACGCGCACATGTATAACATTCCTTCGTAAGAATAATTTTTATCCGTATCCGGGCCGAATATTTTTATTCCTGATAATGTTTCTCTTCCGCTCTGTTCGCGTGCAAGCGCTTCGTTGTATAAATACTGGGATTTTTTCCGGAAAAGAGTCGCAAGCCAGTCATAGTGCTGACCAGAATATTTTTTATCAAGTTCATCCAGAAGCCATGCGCAGCGTATTGCAGCAAGTCCCTGTTTGATTGTCGGGGATGATTGCTTGTTATAATAATCATAGCAGCGCAGAGTCAGATACTGCGAAGCAGCACCGTCCATTAATGTGCGGTTTTCGTGGAATTCCACATTTGGGAAAATTAATTGGGTTTCTTTCATGCGGATTTCTATATCGTCTCTGACTTTTTCTATATTATCTTTTGGAAGCTGCGGAAAATCCGCTTCCATTGATGAAAACCAGCATTCAGGGCAGACGATTGCTTCGTATACAAGAGGAAAAATAACGCCGTATTTTGCCGACGGTTCGTAAAGACGGTGGAGTTCTTCTGTGAGTTTGCCTGCAATTAACCTGCCGCCGCCGGAAAAAAGTTCTTCCTTGCGGAATTCTGCATCACAGACAGGACACATATATTCCTTCTTTGATTGAAAAGTAACTTTTAATTCTTTGTCCTCGTCATCTTGCTTTTTTTTGGCCATTATTTATACCCTTTCCAGAATGATTACGGCGATTGCATTTTCTCTTTCATGCGAAAGTGAAATATGCACCTTGTTTGCGCCTGATTTTTCAAACGCTGTTTGCGCTGTATTAAACAATACGATTTCCGGTTTTCCGTTTTTTTCGTTAGTTATCATAATATCTTTTAATGCAATATCTGTAAGCCCGGTTCCCAAAGCTTTACCAAACGCTTCTTTGGCGGCAAATCTGGCTGCAAGTGTCTGGCTTGCGCTGTTTTTTCTTGACGAAGCAAGCGCAAGTTCTTCCGGATGAAAATATCTTTCCAGGAGTTTTAAGTTTCTAATCCATCCTTCCATTCGTCCTATCTGGACGATATCAATTCCTATTCCTGTTATCATTATTCACTGTCTCCGGTATATGTTCTTGTTTCTAAATTCTGTAAATAATCGTTGTCCTGTCCTTCGCGTACAATGCGGCGGATAGTTCCCCTGAACTCAAGCATTTTATTTCCGTGTATCGATAAAAGCGGATTATCATTTATAATGCTTACCATTATGGAGAAATCATCGTATCGCCTGTCCAGATTAATTATTTCTGTATAAAATTCTATATGATTTTCAAGAGCGCTTCTGGGACCTTCCGTGACAACGCTGCCTGGGATTAATGACTGAAATGTCAATTCGTAGCCTTCCGCTACAGTACCCTGAATGACCGGAAAAACAGGAACGTTACGTGTAATTTTTCGCTCCAGAAGCAGCGGAATCTCCAGCGGCAGAACGGATATTTCCAAAGGTTCTACCCCAAGAGCGCTGCCTTTCTTGCGGATTTGCACAGGAACCCTGTAGCTGCCTTCGTTTGTATATCTTCCAAGATCGATATATGCTTCGATATCCTCTTCAAGGATAGGCTGTATTCCGTCGGCTTCTCCGCGCAGGGAAACCCTGACTGCGCTTGCAAACGAACTTGCAGGTAAAAGTGTTTCGCTGGATTGGATAAGCAGCGGAGCTGTAAAAAATCTTATTTCCAGATTATTCATTCTGTAAAAAACAGATATAATTATTGCTGCTGCCAAAGAAAGAACTTTTACAGGCCATTTTTCGGTTATTTTTGCGATTAGCTTTCGGTTAATCAACAAGAACCTCCCTGTCGTCAGCGGAAGAGTCTCCTGCCTGCAGAGGCGCTTCCTTGCGGCTTCCTTTATCCAGCAGTTCCATTAATTTGCGCGTAACCTCTGCAGAAGATAAATCGTAGTAAAGTTTTGCGTCATAAGCAAGGGAAATAGCGCCTGTTTCTTCGGATACTATCAGTACTACGGCGTCTGACTGTTCTGCCATGCCAAGGCTTGCCCTGTGGCGGGTGCCGAAGTTTTTACGGATATCCTGTCTTTCTGAAAGCGGCAGAAAACATCCGGCTGCAGCAATTTTTCCACCCTGAATTACCATTGCGCCGTCGTGCAGGGGACCGTCAAACTCGTAAAGCGCAGTAATTAAACCTGATGAAATTTCGGCGTTAATTTTTGTGCCGGTTTCTATTATGTGTTTTAAATTTATTTTACCAGGAAAAACGATGATCATTCCGCGTCTTTTTTGTGAAAGAAGTTCTGTTGCGGTTATTACCGCGTCAAGTTTGCCTGTATGAACTGCGGCATTGGGCCTGAAAAAATCTGTTTGGCCCAGGCGCATGAATATTTTTCTAAGTTCCGGCTGAAAGACTATTGCAATTGCTATAAATAAACCGGGAGCAATCATTGTAAGAACCCAGCGCAGGGTTGTAAGGTTAAAAAGAAACGCTATACCGTAAACAAGAGCTAAAAAGCCGGCTCCTTTAACAAGGGGAAGAGCCTGTGTTTTTTCCAGGAGCTCATATCCTTTATATAGAAGAAAGGCAAGGAGAGCCACGTCCAGAACAGGGCGGATAAAATCATAAATGGAATAAAGCCACTGAAACCAAGTCATTAACTCATAATACCAAAAAAGTATAAAAATGTATATCTATAAAATAGTTGGTTATAATAGAATTTTTATCGATTTTTTGTGATTTATCTTAGAATTTAATGTAAAATATCAATAATGAAGATTCTCGCCATTGACGACAATGAATCTGCTCTAAAATTACTGGCCAGTTCAATTGCCGAAGTACAGCCGTCAGCCCAGATTTTTGGATTTAATAAACCATCGGACCTGCTTGTGTTTGCAAAAAGCAATCCTTGCGACATTGCGTTTTTGGACATTAAAATGTGGGGTATGAACGGTCTTGTTTTGGCAAAGGAATTAAAAGATTTAAATCCTAAAATAAATATAATCTTTGTGACGGCTTATTCCAAATATTCAACCGAGGCGTTTGGGCTTTATCCAAGCGGATACATTTTAAAACCGGTTACAAAAGAAGCTGTAGAAAAGGAAATTGATAATTTACGCTATCCGATCGATCAAAAAAGCAGCGCGTTATTATACGTACAGACTTTTGGGAACTTTGATGTTTTTTCTTACGGCACAGCATTAAAATTTGGTTACAGCAAAACAAAGGAGTTGCTTGCTTATTTAGTTAACCGCAATGGCGCGTCTGTAAATATGAATGAGCTTTGCGCCGTATTGTGGGAAGATAAAATTGACACTGATAGCTTAAAAGCATATTTACGTAAATTAATCAGCGATTTAATTAAAACGCTGAAAAAGGCTGGAGCTGACAGTATTGTGTTAAAGCGGTACAACAGTATTGCAATAATACCTGAAAAAATAACCTGTGACAGCTACGGGTTCATGAAAGGCGATCCGGTTTGTGTAAATAATTACGCAGGAGAATATATGGCTCAATATAGCTGGGCAGAAAACTCAAAATGGAAATTCAGTAATGTTTTAAACGGAGCAAAGTAATAATGTATGCAGCAGACCATATCGACATAACAATAAATATTATAAACACCATTATTTGCCTTTTGATTCTGTTTTTTGTAGCGTCAAGCGAGTACAGAAAGTTAAAACGCAGCCGAATATTTATCCGTATTATTATTGTAAATATTATAGGTTTACTTGTAATAATCACAGAAAATATTTTTAATATTAATGCTGTTTCGGAAAATTCTATTTTGACAAAAGTGCTGATTGTATTAATTCCTCTTTTTGGGCCGATTATATTGATATTTTATATTGAATTGATAATAACAATACTTAAAGAGAAAACTACGATATCAAAAATTGCTGTTTATGCAGCGTATATAGCGGTCGCTACATGTCTTATTGATATTATTAGCACAATTATTTTGCTTCCTGTTTCCATGTTTTATATGACAGATCTAAGCCACCATATTGTACTAAGAGAGCTGCATAGCTGGTTACTGTTCAGCCGGTTTCTTTCGTTTGGATGTATAGCTATCGGTGTAGGCTTGCTTATCGCTTATAATAAATATTTAAGCAGAAGAGAACTCTTAACCCTCTTATCATACGCAGTTCTGCCAATAGCAGCTATTTTATTAGAGCTGTTTTTATGGAGACTAACGTTAATTAATTTTTCCATAACGCTTGCTGTTTTAATTTATTACGCAAATATCCAAAGCGAATTGTCGCAGCAAGTCAAGCAAAAAGAATTGGAGCTGACCAATAGCAAGGTCGCCATTATGCTTTCGCAAATTCAGCCGCATTTTTTGTACAACGCCCTGTCTGCAATTGCACAGCTTTGTGATGAAGACCCGGTAAAAGCAAAAAAGGCGACATTGGACTTTTCTAAATATTTGCGAAATAATATGGAATCACTCAATGACAAAGGTTTGATTAGTGTAGAAAAAGAACTGGAACATGTAAAAGGATATCTTGATTTAGAAAAGTCCATGTACAGGGAAACGCTGAATGTGGTTTACGATGTTCAGGTTGGGGGTTTTATGCTGCCGCCGCTTTCTATACAGCCAATAGTTGAAAATGCAGTTAAGCATGGTATTGGTCAAAAAGAAGGCGGCGGAACTATTAAAATTTCTGTTAACGAGGCCGGCAATGTATATATTGTATCTGTGTCAGATGATGGAGCGGGGTATAACACAGACAACTTCGCTGAAGAAACAAAGACACATATAGGCATTAATAATGTGATACAAAGGCTCAAAGAACAATGCGATGGGACGCTGGAGATTTCCAGTGAACCTGGAATAGGGACAACCGCTGTAATAAGGATACCTAAAATTATATTTTAATAGGCCTGGTCTTTGTCACACTTTTGGGGCACTTTGTTTGGTACACTTCGGGAAGGAGTGTTTTTATGTCAAATAGTGAAGCTCTTGTTTCTATAAGAAAGTTGTTTTTATCAGAAATAAACAAAAACAAGGAAAAAGAAATTGTAGAAATCCTGCTGCAGGGAGATATTCCGATTGTTTGCATCAACCGTGAACAGCAAAAAAAACGCAATATGCCGTTTAGTTCACTTTATGGAAACGGAAACCGTTTTTGGCTGCAAAAACAAAGCTGGGATTATTTTATCTCTGAAGAATGTAAACAAAAAATAGAAAAGTTAACAAACACTGAATCTGCTGTTTTAAAAACACCGGATAAATCCCCGGAACCGGCGCTTAAACCAGCGCCTAATGCCTCGCCTGAGGCGGTTGTAGTTCAGCAAACAGACAAATCCGATACGTCGTCCAGTAATTCTAAAGATACAAAATATATAGTTAAGCATGCTGACGAAATTAATAAACTTGCAGAAAATAAAATAAGCGATCCAAAAGTAATATCCAACGTGTTGGTAGATGCTGTAAAAGATACTGCTAATATTAATCAAAATATAATGCAGGATGCAGTATTGTGTTCGGATGATGAAGCTAAAAAACTTACGCAAAGTATGGTTAACTCGACAATGGCTATGGTAAAAGCTTCTTTGTCTGTTCCAATGGAAGGTGTTTTACAGGATGAATTAATAAATACCCTGGTAGAAAAAAACCAGAATCCTATCATGAAACACATGATTAGATCATATACCCAAGGTATTGCATTTTTTGAATTTTACAACAGGCTTATGTCTTCATCTTATGTAATTGCAAAACTCAGGATAGAGTTTAAGAAAAAATATCTTCCGTTATATACAACATTGCTGCCGCATTTTGATCCCAGTCAATTGTCGCTTGAAAGAGTTTTTCATGGGGGTTTGCGTGAAATCCCGCCTAATTTAATTTATAATTGGTCGGCAGGATTATTACTCCACGATGTAGGAAAAAAAACCAATATAGAATACAAAGAAGGTGAAGCTGCTTATGATCATATAGCTGCAATCGATCATGTCAGATTTGGAATGTCTTCGATTGTAAATAAAACAAATTATTGCAGGGAAGTTGCTTTTATTACAGGTTATCATCATGATTATTATGGGAACAATGGAAGTTATGGTATTTATACCTCTTATATAAATAACTTTAAGAAAAAATTTCCCGGTAAAATGCAGGATTTTTGTATTGGATTTGAACTTGAAAATTTAGTCAAATGCGAAGTTCTTGCTTACTTTCCCGCTAAAATATTGGAAATTATAGATACATATGACAGTCTTACCGATACAAGCCGTACCAGCAGTAAAATATTAAGTCATGATGAAGCTATTGATACAATGTGGAATCTATATATTGTCAGACATCGCAGGCTTGATCCTATTCTTTTTGATATTTTCGTGAAATTTAGAAGTGCAAAAGAATATTTTAAATACGGTTAACTTTTCTATAAATTGAAAACAGCATTTACAATGCTTTTGCCGTCCAGATTATTAATGGAAAGCAGTTCTTCTCTTGTGCCTAGAGCATTATCCTTTTCTATAAAGCTGTTATCTGCTGCCAGTACTAATATTTTTGCTGAACAATTTTGTTGCAGAGCCAGAGCAGATGCATATTCTCCAAATCCTCCGTGTCTAATGCCTTCTTCCATGAAACACACTGCTTTATATTCATTCATAATATTTCTAAGATAATCTTCATCGACAGGTTTTAAAAAACGCAAATTATATAAATCTGCTTTAATTCCTTTTTCATTTAAAAGAGTCTGCGCTTCTGTAGCTTCTTTATATAAACTGCCGGTAAAACAAAGGCAAATATCGCTCTTGTCATTTTTAGAGAGAAAAACTCCTCGCCCTGTTTCAATCGGCGTAGAGAAAACTTCTATCTCCTGCGGGCAGTACGCCTTTGGGTATCTGATAATAGTTGGACCTAATCCTTTTCCAATTACCCAATACAGCATAAGCTGCATCTCACTCTCGCTTGCAGGAGCCAATATCGTCATATTTGGCGTACTGCGAAACAGCGATATGTCAAAAAGCCCTTGATGAGTTTCGCCGTCCGCTCCAACAAAACCAGCCCTGTCAAGCGCGAAAATAACCGGCAGATTCTGAAGTGCGGTATCGTGTATAACCTGATCTACGGCGCGCTGAATAAATGTTGAATATAACGCTACGACAGGGCGTAAACCGCGAGCGGCAAGACCGCAGGCGAAAGTTACAGCATGTTCTTCCGCAATACCGACATCAAAAAAACGATTGGGTAAATATTTTGCAAAAGCAGAAAGTCCCGTACCCGTCTGCATGGCAGCAGTTATAGCAATTATTTTTTTATCTTTATTGGCTGCATTTAATATGCAATTTGAAAAAGCTTCTGTAAAACTTTTTTTTATTTTTTGATCTTCTTTATTATTCGTTGATTCGTTTGCAAGACCGCCGTCAACCGAGAAAGAGCCAACACCGTGATAACTATCCGGATCATCTTCGGCATACCCGTATCCTTTGCCTTTTCGGGTATTGATATGAATAACTACAGGACGGTTTAGCTTTCGAACATCGTTTAAGACATCGATTAACGCCTGGATATTATGTCCGCCGATAGGTCCTACATATTCAAAGCCAAGGTCAACAAAAAAGTTATCAATATAAAAAACGGCTTTTACAGCGCGTTTAAGCCTTACAACCAGATTAAAAAATGCATCGCCGATAAAAGGTATTTTTTTTGCCATTGCATCAAAATGGCGGCGGAATGTCTGATATTTTGCCTTCATGGAAAGACGGCTTAAGTACTTTGAAAGTCCGCCGACATTGCGGCTTATTGACATTTTATTATCGTTAAGTATTACAATAAGCGGAAGCCCAAGATGCCCTGCATGAGACAGCGCTTCGTACGCCATTCCGCCTGTAAGGGCGCCGTCGCCGATTACTGCTATAACATGGGATTTGCCGCCCTGAATTCTGTCTGCAGCCAAAAGCCCAAGAGCAGCCGAGATAGAAGTTGATGAGTGCCCTGTATTAAATGCATCATGAAGGCTTTCTGTGCGTTTAGGAAATCCTGCAATACCGTCTTTTTTGCGCAGCGAAGAAAAAGCGCCAAGGCGGCCTGTGAGGAGTTTATGCGCATAACATTGATGACCGACATCCCAGACAATTTTATCGTCAGGGGAATTAAAAACCCTGTGCAAGGCTATGCTTAATTCTACAACTCCCAGATTGGAAGCCAAATGCCCGCCGTTACTGGAAACCGTACTTACAATTTTTTCTCTTATTTCCTGGGCAAGCTGATTAAGTTCGCGAACAGAAAGTTTTTTAATATCCAAAGGAGATTTTATTTTTTCCAGTAAAATAGCTAAACCTCCGTTGTATAATTAATTATAAAACGTTCAAGGTTTTTATAATCGTTAAGATATTTACGCCTGGAAGTAACAAGATCTTTTAATTCTGTATACATATTTTGATCAACTTCTTCTGCAAGAGATAAAAGATATTTTTCTGTTTCATTTATGTACCTTTCTACAAATTCCATATTGTTTACAAAACCGAGCGAAATCATGTTTGATATGCGATCTGCCACTTTTAGGATCTTTGCCGACTGTGAACCAGATTCTTTTATCCGGGTAAGAAACTCAGGCTTTGTTTCGTTATGGCGCCTTGTTACTTCCAAAACAAGATCGTAAACTGCATAGCTTTCATAGTCTATGCCAAGCATTATATTATGGTTAAAATCCGGGATATCTTCCAATACATCATGAACAAGCGAAGCTTTTAGTAATATTGAGTCGATATATTTATAATCGATAAGAATGGACATAGTATCAAGCTGATGGCGGAACATATTACCGCCTCCTTCGCGTGATTTTCCGATTAAATATGTAGCTAGCTGGATGTACGGAGCAAGACGTGTTCCGCTTAATTGATCGGTTTGTTCTGGATTCATTATAGATCCCTTAAATAGCTGTCGAATTTTTCAGTACGCAAAAGAGTTTCTTCCAGTTTACTTTTTTGCTCTGCCACAAGTTCTGCCGGCGCATTTTTAACAAATTGCTCATTGGAAAGTTTAATGCGAAGGCTCTCGATATATTTGCGATCTTTTTCCAGATCGCTGTTAAATTTTTTCTTAAGAGCTGCTGTGTCAATTGCTTCTGCGACAAATACAAATACTTCAAAACCTGAAGCCGCCATTCCTATGGAACCTGACGGTTTTTGCGTGTTAACACCGGATTCAAACTGTATCTCGCCGAGTCCTGCTAAAAGAATAATAAGCCCTTCGTTTTCTTTAAAAGGTTTTTTTAGTTCCGGAGCAGGGCGTACAAGTACGCGTAGTTTTTTATCAGGCGTTATGCCGCACTCGCTTCTCAGCGTTCTTATCATACCAACCAGCGATTGAAGAGCCGAAAAGTTTTTTTCTTCGGTTTGTGAGTTACGCACTTCGCTGTATTCGGGATAATGCGCGTTTATAAGTAATTCGCCTTTTACTGTATTTGGCAATTTGCTGTAAATTTCTTCTGTTACAAACGGCAAGAGAGGGTGGAGCAGGCGAAGAGATTCAGACAACACATCCAATAATACTGTTGTAGCGCGGTCTTTCTCTGCGGATGAAACATCCGAATCTGCACCGCCTTTCATGGAAAGTTTTGTTGCTTCCACATACCAGTCGCAAAAATCGTTCCAGAAAAACTCGTAAGCAGTTTGAGCAGCGTCATTAAACCGATATGAAAAGAACGCTTCATGCATTAATTTTGCGGCATTATTGAGGCGTGAATATATCCATTTATCTGCCGCATTCAGTTGCGGATTTTGTATTGTATTTCTGCCATCCAGATTCATCAATATATAACGGCTGGCATTCCAGATTTTATTTGCAAATTTGGAACCAAGTTTAAAAGAATCTTTATCTACAAGAACATCCTGTCCCTGAGCGCAAATGAATGCCAAAGTAAACTTCATTGCATCTGCGCCAAACTCGTCTACAAGTTCCAGCGGGTCAATTCCGTTTCCAAGAGACTTGCTCATTTTGCGTCCCTGTTTATCGCGCACAAGACCATGAATGTAAATGTCACGGAAAGGCGCCTTACCTGCAAACTCCATACCTGCCATGATCATTCTTGCTACCCAAAAGGGGATAATATCATAACCGGTAACAAGAGCAGTAGTAGGGTAATATTTTTCCAGGTCAGGAGTAGAATCGTTTACTTTTTCCCAGCCTAAAGTTGAAAACGGCCAAAGCCAGCTTGAGAACCATGTATCAAGAACATCGGGATCCTGTTCAATATCTTTGCTTTTACAATCAGGACATGTGTCGATGTCGTTACGCGAAACTGTCAGTTTACCGCAGGTAAGACATGTCCATGCAGGAATGCGGTGTCCCCACCACAATTGGCGGCTTATACACCAGTCGCGGATATTTTCCATCCAGTGTTTATATGTATTTTCCCATTTTTTTGGATAAAAAATAATGTCGCCTTTTTTCCAGCAGGCTAATGCTTTTTCGGCTAACGGTTTCATTCTTACAAACCACTGCTCAGAAAGAAACGGCTCTATTACTGTATTGCAGCGGTAGCAATGCCCAACAGAATGTTTTATAGGTTCGTCTTTTACAAACCAGCCGTCGGCATCCATGCCGCCTGCGGTAAGGTCTTCGATTACTGCCTGGCGCGCTTTTTTTACAGATAACCCGCGGTATTTTTCGGGAACATTTTCGTTTAATGTTCCGTCCGGGTTAAGTATATTTATTTCGGGCAGACTATGTTTTTTGCCGAGTTCCCAGTCGTTTGGATCATGCGCAGGAGTTACTTTTAATGCTCCTGTTCCAAAACCGCGTTCAACATAGGTATCATAAATTATGGGTATATCACGATCGGTAAGCGGCAGGCGCAATGTTTTGCTTTTAAAAGCAGAGTAGCGTTCGTCTTCCGGGTGAACTGCAACCGCAGTGTCGCCTAACATTGTTTCCGGGCGTGTTGTTGCAATTTCTATATATTTTTCTTTATCGTCTGTAAAATAATAACGAATATGATACATCTTTCCCGCTGTGTCATCGTGTTCAACTTCGTCATCCGCCAAAGCAGTACCGCAGGAAGTGCACCAGTTTACAAGGTAATTTCCCTTGTAAAGAAGATCGCGCTCATACAGAGTTACAAAAACTTCACGCACTGCGCGGGACAAACCTTCGTCCATTGTAAAACGTTCGCGGTTCCAGTCGACACTTGCGCCTATTTTTTCAAGCTGCTTTGATATAATCGCATGATGTTCATTTTTAACTTTCCATGTTTCTTCCAGAAACTTTTCCCGTCCAAGATCGCGGCGGCTTTTTCCCTGTTCTTTTAACTTACGCTCAACGACATTCTGGGTAGCAATACCGGCATGATCTGTGCCTGGTACCCAGAGCGTGGGGATTCCGCGCATACGGTGAAAACGTACAATAATGTCCTGTATGCTGTTGTTTAAACCATGCCCAAGGTGCAGGACACCTGTAACATTGGGAGGGGGAATAGTGATAACATAAGGCTCCAAAGCGGGCGTTTTGGCGGATTCTGGTTTGAATGCACATGAGTCCTTCCACTGGGCATAGATGCGATCTTCAAAGGATTTTGGGTCATATGCTTTTGCAAGTTCTATTGAGTTCATTATATAGAATAATATACTTTTTAATTACGAACAATTCAACACTTCGCACTTGCGATAAGTACGATTTTTTGATATTATTGATTTATGAGATATTTAGTACCAAACGATTATATGGCAGATCCTTCTGCTCATGTTTTTAACGGCAGGCTGTATATTTATCCTTCTCATGACTGGGAAAGCGGTGTACAGGAGAACGACAACGGCGATCATTTTAACATGAAGGATTATCATGTTTTTTCCATGGATGATGTAGAACATGGTGTAGCGGCAGATCACGGCGTAGCCCTTGATGTAAAGGATATCCCCTGGGCAGGCCGTCAGTTATGGGACGGCGATGTGGCTCATAAAAACGGTAAATACTACATGTATTTCCCATTAAAAGATAAAAATGACATTTTCCGCTTTGGTGTTGCCATTGCAGATCGTCCGGAAGGACCTTTTATTCCACAGCCAGACCCGATGCGCGGTAGTTATAGTATAGATTCCTGTGTTTTTGAAGAAAACGGCAATTACTACATGTATTTTGGCGGTATTTGGGGCGGTCAGTTACAGCGTTACAAAGACAATAAAGCGCTCGAAAACGGCGCAACATTTCCTGCAGAAAATGAACCTGCAATTTGTCCGCGTGTTGCAAAATTGAGCGATGATATGCTCCAGTTTGCAGAAGAACCAAAACCTGTCGTACTTCTGGATAAAGAAGGAAAACCTCTTACCCAGGGTGATAATCAAAGGCGCTTTTTTGAAGCTTCCTGGATGCATAAATATAACGGTAAATATTATTTTTCGTATTCTACAGGCGATACTCATTTTATTTGCTATGCTACAGGCGACAATCCCTACGGGCCCTTTACCTATCAGGGAGTAATTTTGACCCCTGTTGTCGGCTGGACAACACATCATAGTATTGTAGAGTTTAAAGACAAATGGTACCTGTTTCATCATGACAGCGTCCCCAGCGGCGGCAGAACATGGCTTCGCAGTCTTAAAGTGACAGAACTTAAATACAATGCAGATGGTTCAATACAAACTATACAGGGCAGCGCTAAATGAGCACCCGTGAGCCGGAGAAACAATTGGACAAAGATAAGGCAAAAAGAAACCTGCAGACTATTTTAGAAAGAATGCACACCGATACTGATATAAATCAACTGCATGAGTACCACAGATTATATAAAAAAGAAATTTCCATTTTTAAGCGCTCCTGGGCAGCGGCATGGCTTTTTATGTATTACGACAGATTAGAGACTCCCCGCGCGAAAGCCGCGGATAAAATGCCGGAAAAAGCAGAAAGACAGCGAAAGGCTCAAAGCGCTAAAGCGGAAAAAGCGGCAAAACCGGATAGAAATAATACAGCCGCGGCAGCCGAGTATATTCTGACAGAAGAAGAATCAAAACGGCTTTTTATCAGTATTGGAAAAAACCGCCGTCTGTTCCCAAGAGAAGTTATTTCGCTGATAATGTCCAAAACATCCGCTGCAAGAGAGGATATTGGCGTTATCCGCATTCTTGATAATTATTCGTTTGTGCAGGTAAGAGATTCAAAAGCTGATGAAATAATCGAAACGCTTACCGGTGTTAAATTCCGCGGAAGAACATTGACTGTCAATTTTGCCAAACCCAAGACAGCGGAATCTGACTCAGAATGATATAACCTGAAACAGATACAATATAATAAAGATAAAAACCAAATTTAAACTTATTCCCAGCAGCATTAAAATCCAGGCAAGCGCTTCGAGCAGGTAGGCGCGTCTGGCAAAGTAAACGGCAAGGCGCGGGGAAGATCCAGCCAGTAATCCAAAGCGGGCAAGATCGTAATCTGCCCTTAATTTTAACGCATTCCATGTAAGCCGTTTGTATAGTGTGGTAAATAAAAAACCGGGCGGAAAAACATGAAGGATGGGAATAAAAACAGCCGCCAGCGCTGTTATTACTGTTAGGCGAAATGCAGGTCTGCTCAAATACGAAGCTGCTATATAGATAAGCGCCAGAGCGCCGATAACAAGAGAAATTGGAGTAGCGCTGTTCCAGTATTCATTGCGAGCCCGCGCAGCGCGGATAATTGTGCTTGATAATTCTGCATCAGGGCAGTTGTAAAAAATTACCATAAGCGGCTGTTCTTTTGTTGATACAAAACTTAATCTGTTGTTTTGCATTTCTATCTGTCCGCCGATGTAAACCTTTGCGCCTTCTGTTATTGTAGAAATCCGGTTCCATCGGATCTGTTCCGGCGCATCGGGGAACCCATCTCCTTCATGTATCGGCAAAAGATAACATTTGGTGTTTTTTAATGACACTGGTATGGTTAGATCGCTGCCTCTTACCCAAAGAGTATGATTGTCAGTTATGGATTCGATTCCTCCCAAAAAACGGAAAATGCCTCCCTGATTTAATTGACGGTATGCGCTGTAATCCAATAGCTGACTTGAGCGGAGATTGTTGAATCGATTTCTGAAATTTCTCCAAATGTAGCGGTTAAAAAAACCGCCTGCGATTGGCACAAGAGCATACCAAAAGACAACGATTGCCAGTATGACTAGTATTATTGAAAATCTCGTGTTATTATCCCTCCATGGCTGATAAAAACATAATTAATCTGGTTGTAGGACCAATTGCAACAAACTGCTGGATATATCCGCTGGACGACGGCACTGCTGCAATCATCGATCCGGGTGACGAAGCGGAAGAAATTATTGCCGCTCTTAAAAATCACAAGCTGCCAAACGGACAGCAGCTAACTCCTAAATACATTTTACTCACTCACGGTCATTTTGACCATATCTGCGCGGTGCCTCAATTGGCTGCGGCGTTTCCGGGTATAATCCAAATAGCGATTCACAGTAAGGACAGCGCTTACCTGGGTCCTGATGCATACAACGTACATAAAAACAGCATTAAATCTGCCATGGGTAATTCATCGTTTTTAGATATGTTTTGGGCAGACATGCCTCCTGCCGATATTCTTCTGGAAGAGGGGAGCAGTGTCGGCCCGTTTACGGTTATTCATCTTCCGGGTCATACTCAGGGAAGCATTGCCTTTTGGGACAAAGAAAACGGCATGCTTTTTACTGGAGACACTCTGTTCGCCAGAGGCATTGGCCGCACCGATCTTCCCGGCGGCGACGAAAACAAAATCTTTGAAAGTTTAAGACGTTTATTTGCAATGGAACCAAACATTGTTGTTTACCCCGGACACGGAAGAACAACTACGATAGGACAGGAAAAGCGGTAGGCAAGTTATCAATTAATTATTGCGTAATATTTTAACTATCTCTTTTCTTTATTTACTCTTTCAATTTTTCTTAAAATAGCACCACCATAGAAGGCTGTTAAAAGCGTTCCTATACTTCCGACTATTAAAGATAAACCAACAACACTTTTTCCAAGATAGGTTAATACACTGCCTGCAATAATACAAAGAAAAGCAATTGCAGCCGAGATAATTTGCCCTTTGTTTGCTCGTTTATTGTCACCTTCTATTATTGTTTTTTCAAGAGTCATTCGGTGATTAACTTGAGAAATATAACTATCCATAATTATTTTTGCAATACCAGGATGAATTTTTTCATACCTTTCCAACTCATCTGGGGGTGGAAGGATATCCACCCTATATTCTAAATTAGCAGAAGCAACGAGTTCACCCGATGGTAATTGAGTAATTTGCCTGTTATCTTTAGATCTGGTTCCCATTTATTACCAACTTATAGGCGGCTTGAAAGTCATTTTTTAATGTTTTAACGTCATTTAGTCGAGCTTTTTGGTCTGCCTCATTTCCATTTTGTGATGCATTATAAGTGTTGAGTACTCCGAAAAGGTCTACGTTGCGTGCAATTCCTTCAACAACCGAAGGTCTTGCATATAGAAAATCTGTCATATATATAATATCGCTTATTTTGATTAAAAGTTCAAGCCTTAAAAAATGAATTTTTTGGCACTTTGGTAGCAAAGGTAGTTGATTTTATACCACCCCAGAAAAAAAATGCTGTCCGGGAAATGGTTCCTGGACAGCATTTTTTATGTTTTTTGTGGTGCCAGGTTTAAACTGGCGCCTGTGTTAAGGCTACTGTGGTCGTGTGACTAACATACCGTTTGGACGTTCAACAAAGTTGGTTAAGCCAAAATGGTAGGGGAGCTGGTTATCGAATGCAGGACTGGTATTCTGAAG
>Ga0123356_10001936_pt1 | contig 22408 bp, 17 predicted proteins | sample TergutEmb28metaG_2_FD_92546 | JGI IMG/M metagenome (GOLD analysis project Ga0123356, IMG submission 92546) | Embiratermes neotenicus P3 segment gut microbial communities from Petit-Saut dam, French Guiana - Emb289 P3 | ecosystem: Host-associated > Arthropoda: Insects > Digestive system > Gut ...
ACCCAGAACATAGAGCGGAGCGAGACCGCAGAGGCGGGTGAACACGGCGTCCACGGGATGAACGCGAGTCGTCACCAGGAAGTCGACGTGCTCGGCGCTGTGGTGAATGGCGTGGAAGCGCCAGAGGAAGGGAATTTCGTGGCACCAACGATGGCCCCAATAGAAGCCGATTTCACCGACGACGAGCGCGGCTGCAATCCTGAGCCAGGCTGGCCATGCTGCAACCGCAGAAGTGTAAGCCGCGGGAATCGCATGGCGGACGAACCAGGCCACGAGCGCAAGTGGAAATCCCAGCAGAAAGCTGGGAAACAAACCCCCTAAGAAGTAATAGGCGAGATCGGTGAGGATCGCTTTCCGGAATATCTTCTGCGGGTGAAGCGCAAAGAGACGCTCAAGCGGCACAAAGATGACGGCGAGGAGTACCAGCCATACGCAGAGCCGAAAGACCGAGAGCAAATTCTGATCGAAGGATCGAAACACTCTTGATCTCCTTAGCAGGTCGTGACGACTGAAAGCGAGATCTGGCCAGACGAGCAGGTCTGCCTGGCCAGTATCCTGTCAGGTTTACCCGTCTTCCGAGCTTAGGCCGGAAGATTGAGCCATTTGGGGCGCCGACGCGCGACGCCGGCGATAGCGGCAAAACCCATTCCAAGCAGCGACCAGGTGCCTGGCTCGGGTATCACATTTTCTTCCTTGTTGAGTGCGACCGACTCGAGCAGAACGAATGGTGGTCCGGCAGTGGCAGTGCCCACTTCCGGCGTTCCGATGGCCATGAAGCTCAACACTTGGCTGGGGCTGGTCGGGGTAAAAGTCAAACTCCCCTGCATCCAGCCTTGGAATCCATGGTTCGGAAGCATGACCGTTTGCGTGCCGGCGCCCGGACAAGTGATCGCGGGGTTGCCACAGGTTGTTGGTATTGTGGCAAATTGCGATTGGCCTCCGAGACTCACCTGAAGCTGCTCGGTCGTCGCCCCGCTGAAGCTTTGTTGCTGTCCAGCCGCCCAGTTGAACGTGATCGTGACCGGAACGTTGGGCGTCAGCCCCGAGACAGTCTGCGTAATTGAGCCTCGAACGTGGAGACCAGCCTGATCCGCTCTAGCGGCGTCTAACGCGAGGAAGTTACTTCCATTCGGTCCGAGTGTAAGCTGCTGCGGCATCTGGGTCGTCAAGTTTCCCGGTCCCCACAAACGGAAGCCGCCGCCGGGGCCAAAGTGATTCGGTGCGCCACCACCGATATCGGCGTTTGTCATGGAAGGATTTGTACCGCCCGATGGCCCGAACAGAACAACAAGTCCGCTCGCGGTCCAGTTCGCGAGCGTGGCAGCGCCCCCGAACGGGAGATCCCCAAAACTATCTACCACTTGGATCGGGGACGGTACCGATGACGTTGTGAACTCTCCGTTTTGAACCAGATTTACGGTCGACGCTTGCGCACGAGGGGTCAGTGAAATGATTAGCCCTGCAACTGCAAGGGCGGTGACCATACAAATGCGGCTGCCGAGCCGCACCAGAGGCTCTGTCTTCATATTTCTTTGCCTTTGCATTAAATTCTCCTTTAAGTGATTGCCTCGGGATCTATAGTCCTCGGATGTCTTGACTTAATCGGTGCCGTTACCCAGCGGTCGCAGGCTGACCGACCCAATGTGAGGCACATGGAGTGCTCGTTCAGCCCAAAATATTCCAGCCTATCCAGCACTGTGTTGTTGGAGTGATTGCTAATAGAAGGAGGACGCTAACTGCGGGATAAACCTAAAGCCAGGAGGTTAACGGTAAGCGCCCGGTTCCCTCATCTCTCGCTCTCTTGCCTCTTTACAACTCTTCGTGGGCAGAGCCCAAAACTGTTACAAGCGGGGGTATTTTAGATGCCCCTCACACCGCATTGTCCATTTGGCAATGCGGAGCTAGCAAGTCGCATCCATCAACCAGCATACGAACTGCCAAAGTTGCTGAATTTAGTTTTCGATGAAAGTAAACAACTTCTCGTCTTGGATGGCCGTCGGGCTCTGCAAAGCACTGCATATCTGTTCACAGGCATTGCCTTCCAAGGAGAAGACGGAACTGTGCCAATTTGTCAACGACCTGGGGGTGGCATTTTGCGCAAACCCTCGTGGACACACGAAAGCATCCACAATCTTTGGGTTGGATCGACCGTTGCAAGGCAGCGCTGGCGCCGATGGAGAAGCTGGCACGAATGTTGCTTGACCACCTGGAGGCGATTTGAGTTACTGTCGAGCCAAGGTGTCGCTGGAGCCTGGTGGAGGCGGTAAATGAAACATCAGAGCTCTGCTACGGCGAGGACGCGGTTATCGCGACCTTAACTATGTGCTCCTGCAGGCACAGCGGCGGGCGGCTATCAAGACCAATTCATCTTTTCGTTCAGAACCCGAAGTACAAATACGGCCATCTGGCGCCCGGGATCCTCAGCTTTCGCTTCCGAGTCGAAGTCCTTTCCTACCATGATTGCAGCCCTGCGCCCACCGAGTGAGCCTTTAAAAAAATTCGTCAAATTCTTATGCAGAACCGAGAAACGCGGTGTCAATCTGGCTCCGGACAGAGCCAGAGACTGCGACCCCACGCTTGAAAAACGGACGGAAGAGACCGCTGGAGAAGACACAGCGGCGGGCCGGAGCTTGGCGAATAATAGGGATGAAAGCCCCGATCCAGCTAAGGCAGTGGACCGTTGGTCGATAGACGGACAGAAGTGGGATCGGCGGCCGACGGTTGCGAGGCTGTCCTGCGCGGCGGGATCAGGAACGGCCCGACCAATTGTCCCAAAAAGCTGGCCGGAAGGGGCTCGTCGATTCCGTACTGTGCCGGTTGTTTGTCTTTCGGCAGGTAGAGAGTGCCGAAGAGACGATCGACCCACGGCCAAAGAGGCGCGTAATTCTTATTCACATAAGCCGGGCCGTCGTTCGTGTGGTGCCAGTGATGGAAAGCCGGAGTTGCAATGAGCCACTCCAGGGGACCGAAGCGCCAGCGCACGTTGGCATGGATAAAGAAGGCCCAGGCCATATTCTGAAGGAGAACCAGGATGGCGACCAGACTCGCACCGCGGATGGGAGCGGAAAGACCCAGAACATAGAGCGGAGCGAGACCGCAGAGGCGGGTGAACACGGCGTCCACGGGATGAACGCGAGTCGTCACCAGGAAGTCGACCTGCTCGGCGCTGTGGTGGATCGAGTGGAAGCGCCAGAGGAAGGGAATTTCGTGGCACCAACGATGGCCCCAATAGAAGCCGATTTCACCGACGACGAGCGCGGCTGCGATCTTGAGCCAGGCAGGCCATGCTGCAACGGCGGACGTGTAAGCCGCGGGAATCGCATGGCGGACGAACCAGGCCACCAGTGCTAGCGGAAAACCCAGCAGGAAGCCGGGTACGAGACTGCCGAGGAAGTAATAGGCGAGATCGGTGAGGATCGCTTTCCGAAATATCTTCTGCGGGTGAAGCGCAAAGAGACGCTCGAGAGGCACAAAGATGACGGCGAGGAGTACCAGCCATAGACTGAACCGCAAAAACGAGAGGAGAAGATACTGATCGAAGGACCGAGGCACTTGGTGATCTCCTGGCAGCTCGTGGAGGACCGAAAGCGAAAATCTGGCCAGGCGAGGGTGCGTCTGGCCAGAGTATCGCGTTAGATTTCCCACCTCCGGCTTAGGCCGGAAGACAGAGCCATTTGGGGCGCCGACGCGCGACGCCGGCGATAGCGGCAAAACCCATTCCAAGCAGCGACCAGGTGCCTGGCTCGGGTATCACATTTTCTTCCTTGTTGAGTGCGACTGACTCGAGCAGAACGAATGGTGGTCCGGACGTGGCAGTGCCCACTGCGGGCGTTCCGATGGCCATGAAGCTCAACACTTGGCTGGGGCTGGTCGGGGTAAAAGTCAAACTCCCCTGCATCCAGCCTTGGAATCCATGCTCCGGAAGGTGGACCGTGTTCCCTCCGGCACCCGGAAAGCTTGCTGGTATCGTGGCAAACTGTGATTGGCCTCCGAGACTCACCTGAAGCTGGTCGGTCGTCGACCCGCCGAAGCCGAATTGTTGTGCAGCCGCCCAGTTGAACGTGATCGTGACCGGAACATTGGGCGTCAGCCCCGAGACGGTCTGCGTAATTGTGCCTCGAATGGGGATACCAGCCTGATCCACTCTAGCGGCGTCTATCGCGACGAAGTTACTTCCATTCGGTCCGAGTGTAAGCTGCTGCGGCATCTGGCCGCTTGTGTTTGCCGGCCCCCACAAACGGAAACCGCCGCCGGGAGCAAAGAAATTCGGTGCGCCAGGCGTGATATCGGCATTCGTGCGGGAAGCATTTGTACCATTCGATGGCCCGAACAGAATGATAAACCCGGAGGACGTCCAGCCCGTGAGCGTGGCCGCACGGGAGGCAGGGAAACTTGAATTCTGGAGATGCCCCGTAGAATCTACCACTTGGATCGGGGCCTGTACCGATGTCTGTGTAAACTCTCCGTTTTGAACCAGATTTACGGTTGACGCTTGCGTACGAGGGGTCAGTGAAATGATTAGCCCTGCAACTGCAAGGGCGGTGACCATACAAATGCGGCTGCCGAGCCGCACCGGAGGCAGTGTCTTCGTCTTTCTTTCCCTTTGCATTTTGATTTCTCCTTAGAGTGATGCCTCGGGATCTTGGTCCTCGGACGTCCAATTCAATCGTGCATACCTAGCGTTCGCAGGCTGATCGGCCCAATGCAGGGCACATGGAGCACTGGTTTGGCCCCAAATCATGCCAGCTCACCCAGGCACTGTATTGTTCTAATAATTGTCTGTAGAAATGAGGACGCTAACTGAGGGCAGACCCAAAGCTGCCGGGTCAAGAGAAAGCGCCACCGTCGACTCACTCGCTTTCTTGCCTCTAGAACACTTGTGGGCAGAACCCACGGTGCAAGATGGGGGCATTTTGGAAGCCCCTCACACCGCATTCAAAGTGCAAATGCGCAGCCAGCAAGTCGCACCAATTAACCAGCATGCAAATTGCCAAAGCTGCTGGCCTTAGTTCCAAATGAAAGGAAACGACTTCCCGTCCTTGGGCATTGCGGGCCCTGCAAAGCGCTGCATATCTGTTTACAGGCAATGCCTTCCCCACGAAAAGACGGGCCTACCCGGTGTTCAACACCCAGGGGGAGGCGCGTTTGCGCGAACTCTCCCGCGCATACGAACTATCCACCATCTTTGTACCTGAGTCACGCTTTCTGACCGCTGACCCTTGCGTACTGAATGAAAGATTGAAAGAGAGGGAGGAACGTGATAACAGGCAAGAAACGTGAACGATACAGGCGTGACGGCACTGTCGCCGAGCAGGAGTCTTGCTTATCCCTTGTTTCAATAAGCGGGAGAAGTATGTGAGTAGCTCGCCCCTTTCGCCCGGAGCCTTGCACAATCCGAACGACACTTCGCGAAGAACAAACCTGCCCGTGGTCAAAGGTACCGCGCGGATGAGTTCAGCTGGCGGCTAATGTGGACAGCCATTCCCTGATAGGACTGCCCGGACAATATTCCACGCAGAATCCCCGCTGTTCGAGGCCGCAGAGCGGCTCTACCCTGTCAGGCCGGTACCGGACGTCTAAATAGGCGTCAGGGACCACAAAGGGGGTGGCGACTTCTTCGTCGGCACATGAACCCACAAGGGGACATATCTGCGTCCAAAGCAATTCGCACAGCGCACAGGTCTTAGAAGAAACAGTGGCAGAAAGTATTTCTCGAGGATCGTTCGCTTGCGGGAACGATAGCCTTCAGAAGATTTGCAGTAACCGTAACGACACTGAAACTGCTTGGAAAACATGAAATCTCCCTCCAGAGCTTGAACTTCGTCCCACCATCCCAGCGAGATCAGGTCAGGCCATTTCAAGCATGCCAAGCGCGCCGGATTCCGGGACGGTGGCGGTGCCCGAGACTTTGGCAGTCATAAGAGTTGGGACGCCCAGGTTCGACTTAAATGAAGCAGGACGGTTGGCCGGGAAAGCGCAAAGGACTCTTTCGCCTGCGACTGGCGTCCCCAGCCATTTTCATCGCAAAATACGGGTGTTTACGCTGCAGTTAAGGTACCAAAGTGGGTTATCTTTGCCGATACTCAAATCAAACCATTTAGCAGCGGCGGTCGGGACGGTCCGTTTTGCTGGTCTGCAAATGCCTGCATACCTCTTGACCGCCTAAGCAAAAGTTTCTGTACCCGCTGATTGTTCTGAGGGGAAGCTGCTTTAAGTTTCAGGTTCTCACACCCGCCCGCAGGCGTGACGGGTGCTGTTATCGAGCCTGGCTGGTCGAGCGATCGGTGCTGGACCAGGTCCAGAAGCCTGAAGTGAGAGGCCCGAAAGACGAGGAACTCGAAAATCGGGACTTGAGATTACCCTGCCGTGCGAGGACGGATGACGTTTTTCCGCGGCCGCATCTTCCGCAGCGCCCGGGCATCGGTCAGTGGCGGCTCTGCGGCATGCGCTCTCCGCACCGCGTCGCTCTTGGCATTGAACTCCCCGCGGTCTCCTGCCGGATTTCCTCATGACTTCGGTTTCAGAGGCCGAGCTGGTTTCCATTGTTTTGCTCTATCGTACGTTGTTGAAAACAAAGCGACGTCCAGCGACGGTTTATCTTAGGTCATGCGCGGTTTCGGCTTGACGCTCGCGGCTCTGGTTTTTCTCTCGTGGGTTGCCGTTGCGCAGGAGTCCCCTGCTACGGCAACCGCGCCCGTGCTCGACCTCACGCCTGATGCTCACGGTTCCCTGTCCCAGTCGAAGATCGAGCAGTTGTTTCGCGTGGTGGCCGAGAAGGACATCGAAAACGACAAGCGGCAGCGCAACTACACCTACGTCGAACGGCAGATGGAGGACCACATCGATGGCAAAGGAAAAGTCAAGTCCAGCGAGGTGAAGACCTACGAGGTGCTCGAAATTTATGGCGAGCAGGTCGAGCGGCTGATCGAGAAAGATGACAAGCCACTCTCCCAGAAAGACGCCGCTAAGGAAGAAGAGAAGATTCAAAAGCTAATCGACAAGCGCAAGAACGAATCCCCGGGCGAGCGCGGAAAGCGCGAACAGCGCGAGGAAAAAGAACGCGAAGACAATCGCAAGTTCGTGACCGAAATTGCCGACGCATACAACTTCAAACTGGTGGGCACGGAACGGATCGGAGGACGCGAGGCGTGGGTGATCGACGGCGAACCGCGTCCGGGATTTGTGCCGCATATGAAAGATGCAAAGTTCCTTTCGAAGTTCCACGGGCGCGTGTGGATCGACAAGGACGACCTGCAGCTTGCGAAAATGGATGTCGAGTGCCTGGACACGATCTCCTGGGGTCTATTTCTCGCCCGTTTCCACAAAGGTTCACGGTTCATGCTGGAGCAAACGCGCATCAACGACGAAGTCTGGCTCCCAGCGCATGTGGCGGCAAAGATCGATGTGCGGCTGGGACTGGTGAAGAATTTCGACGCGAATGTCGAGCAAACGTTTCGGGATTACAAGAAGTTTGGGAGTTCCTCGAGAGTGATCGCAGGCGGCGAAGCTCACGATCAAAAGTAGGTCGATGTCTCGTTCGAGCAGGCGCCGCTTCTTGCCCTACGGTGCGCAGCATTTTGATTTGACATTCGTTTCGCACGGGCAGAGGACCCGGCAATTCACGGAGCGGCCTCTATTTCGAAGAAGGATGCGGGCCCTCTTCTTGTATATAGAGGTGTTACAGATTCCTGCTCAGAGCTATTAAAACTAAATAACCCAACCATAGGCGCCGAACCGTTGCTGCTGTTTCTCACGGTCTTGCCAGACTCCACCGACAGATAGAATACTCCAGTACTTACACAGGCGTGCCGAAAGCTCACTATGCACCCGTCGTTTCTGAGGCAGCTGGGTGGCTTGGCCCATCAAAGAGATCTTTCAGAACACGGCCCAGCACTAGACCATTCTGTCCTGACTCGAAAGCTGCAATTGAGTTGAGTGGCCGCGCGTAGCACAATGGCGTTGGTGATCTAGCGCGTTTTGGCCTGGGCCGATGGGGTATCAGGAAGCTGCGGCGGGCCCTCTATTGCGTCCCATCGCACCTTCCCTTGTATCACTCCCGTAGGCTGTTGTGCTTCACGGCCGCTTCCTCCAATGCGGTGTGATTTTGTTACCCCCATTCGCCTTGGCCATCGTCCGCTGGGTTGAGATGGAGCATTCAGATAGTCCAGCAGTCTTGGAACTTCTTGATAGTCGGGATGGAGCTTGAGGGCCCTAGTCAGCGCGGCGCGGCCCTCCTCGTCTCGACGGCTCGCAAACAACAGCAAGGATAACTCGAGGTACCCGAACTGGGAGGGCGCAGCGATGACCGAACGATAGGTCTCGTCGATAGCCCCCGCTACACGCGCGCGGTCGAAGTGATTCAAGCTCTGAAAGCTGGCGAGCGCCTTTGGATATTCTCGCAATAACAGATGCGCTTTCCCGGACTCGAGAAGCGCCGAGGTAAGTGCCGAGTTACAGGGCTGCCGATCCTCAGGAGTCCGGCTGCAATTTGCCGAAAGCCTTACCGCTGTCTCATACTCTGCGGCTGCTTCTTCGATGCGGCCCTCGCTCTTATGAGCAACGGCTAAATTGTAGTGCTTCCAGAACCCCTCAGGAGTAAGTCTTGCCGCCGTCAGCATGTGTGGTACCGCGGCCTCCGTGTCGCCCTCGTGAACTAAAGCAAGGGCCAACTGAAGCTCGACCCAGCTATTCTCAGACGTAACCTGCGCAACGTGAGAGAAGAGCGATACAGTGTCTTGCCAGTAACGCAATTGGCGGAAGGTCAAACAGGAAAGAATGACCAGGACCAAGCCGGCGGATAGAGCCCGCAGCGAGCTGCTGACTCCAAAGTGATCGCACAGATTTGCTGCCCCCCACGCGGCAATGATGAAGATTCCAATCAGCGGGAGGTAGACGTAACGGTCCGCCATGGCCTGGTCTCCCACCTGGACGATACCGATGACGGGCACCATCGTCCCGAGAAACCAAAGCCAACCTACTGCTAGATACGGGCGAACAACGCGCTGCTGCCAAACTGCTGCAGTAATGCCGCACAGCAGCATTGCCGCAAGACAGGGCTTCCACAGACCAAGGCCGCCCGCATGTGGGTAGAACACGGCAAATCCTGAGGGCCAGAACGTTTTCTCCAGATAAATCACATAGGAAAGCATGGCATTACCAATCCGCGAGCCGAATGGCAACCTCGCGAGAGACCGCACTACCCCGCCTGATTCCTGCGCCCAAACCGTAATCACGCAGCTGGCCGCGGCCACTGCCACCAGTGGCAATTTTTCCAGCAGCAATCCTTGCGCGGATCGTTGGGAAATGTGCAAGCGCGACGGTTCCGTCCAACCTGCGATCCGCTGGAGCGGCCAATAATCAAGCAACAAGAGCAGGAAGGGTAAAGGAACCACCATCGGCTTCGACGCCAACGCCAGCACAAACGCACCCACAACCGCCAGGAAACGCATGGGCTTCGGTTTCTGTGCATACCATCCGTAGGCTCCCAGCGTTACTAGAAGGAACAGCATGCTCAACACATTCTTGCGTTCGGCGATCCAAGCCACAGTCTCAACGTTAAAGGGATGTAACGCAAAAATTGCCGCCACGAGGAAGCTTCTTCCGGTTGCTCCGGTCGAATATCGCAGAAGCAGGAACAACAGCAGCACGTTCAAAACGTGTAAGAGCAAGTTCGTGATGTGGTGATAACCGGCGTCCAAGCCGAACAACTGGCAGTCCAGCGCGTGGGATAACCATGTCAGCGGGTGCCAGTTGGAATTCTCCATCGAACTCAAAGACCACCGCACCGTCTCCCAGTTGATCCCCGCTGTTACGTGGGGATTGTCCATTACGTAGTCCAGATCGTCGTAGTCCACGAAGGGGTGGGTTCGCAGGGGGCTGTACACCGCGAGCGTTGCCCCCAAAAGCAAGAAAACCGCAAGTGGAGGCACTCGGCGTGCCAGCAAGGACATTACCAGATCCGGCTTCACGGCTGGCTGCGCACGCTGTCGTTGGCTGAGTTGTGCCCTCTTCGAGACCGTTCGCCGGCTGCCCTTCGCGCTCATTTTTTCGGTGCGGTGTCCTTGGTTGGCCGCCGCATATCCGCTAGCCGCCCAACCTGTTCTGAATCCAGTCCATCACCCGAGTACCATTTGGCACTCAAAGGAGCTCAACACGGTTGCTGGGCAAAGCCGAACAAGGGGCTTCAGGACTCTTCTCCGCCTGCAGGTGGCTGGTTTTCAGGCTTGGCAGCCCGTTTTCCTGCAAAATCCGGCCACTCACGTTGCAGTTGAGTTACCAAAGTGGGCGACCCTTGCTGATACTCAAATTCAATGATTTAGCAACATTTGCCCAGCCCGTTTGCTTTGCTGGTCTGCAAAGGCCTGCATACCTGGAGGCAAAGCCCCCTGCGGGGCGGGCATGGCTTTCGGAATGTTGGGTGCGCCAACAGATCGACGGTTCCAGGCGCGGAGAAATTCCTCCATGTGATGGAGTCTAAGACTCAAATCTGCTGATCATGGAAGAAGCCGCGACATCATGGCATTTGTCGAGACGGCCGTCACTCGACCTTGCCTGACAACCCAGGCAAGCTAAAGCGGCAGGCGGTCGTCAGCGCTTTCCCGGCCCTACAAGCGCCCGGCCGGGGAACAGATTGGGAACCAGCTTTCCCTGATCAATCAGCACCTTGCCGTTGACAACCAGATACTCGACGCCGGCGCTCTCCTCCATCGGATGCTGAAAGCTGGACCGGTCGGTGATCGTTTCCGGGTCGAACACGACGAGATCGGCGTCCGCGCCTTCCTGAAGGCGTCCCTTCCACCTGGCGGACGGAGTGGCCCGCTCCAGCCGCTCGGCCGGCATCAGCGTCATCTTGCGCAGAGCATCCATCAGCGTCAAGCGGCCTTCCTGACGCACATAGTGCGCCAGGATCCGGGAATACGTTCCCGCATTGCGCGGATGCCCGATGATGCCGTCGCTTGCGATCATGACCAGCGGGTTCAAAATCACCCCATCCACCGCTTCCTGGGTGTTTGAAAACACCAGCACCAATTGCGGCTTAGTGGAGCTGTGCAGTTCTTCGAATCGTTCTCTGGTCAGACGCTCGCCGGTATCGGGCAACTGCAATGCGTCATAACTGATACCCAGTTTTTGCTGCCAGCCGGGATTGAATATCGCCGAGTTGACGTAGGTCATCCCCGGGATGTACGGGTAGCTTTCCGTGGTTATATCGAGGCCTCGAGCGCGGGCACCCGCGATCATAGCCAGGCACTCGGGGGCATCCTGCATGCAGCTGCTGTTGATGTGTACGATTTGCAGCGACGCGCCGGTAATCGCGGCCGCTCCGATCACTTCGCTCACAGCTTCGACCGAAGAACCGGGCTCCAGGCGTCCGGCGCTGCGGACATGCGTAAAGACCGGCACCCCCCGTTCGGCCGCCAGCCGGAACATCTGGATCACTTCCGAGCGGGTGGCGCCCGGCGTGTACGCGATGCCCATGCCGACGCCAAGCGCTCCCTGGTCGAGTTCATAGCGCATGCGCTCGAGGATCCGGGCAATTTGCTCCGCGCTCGCCGGCTGATCGGTTGCCGCTCCAGACTTCGGCAGCAGTTCCGGCAGCGGCCCGCCGAGGGCCAGGGAACGCGCGGCCACGTGACTGGCGGTGGTTCCGTAGTTGATCAACGAACGTTGGGCGTGCGACCGCAGAAACAGAGCCACATCGGGCGCGCCGATTTCCATCTCGAGGGCCGTGGTCACCCCGTCAAACGCCTTCACCCGCTGGCTCGCGAGGTCCTGCCCATGCTGGTGCAGGTCAATAAAGCCGGGAGCGACGACCAGGCCTTTTGCCGGGAGCACGCGCTTACCGGTTAACGAAGTCCGGGATATTCGGACAACTTTGTTCCCCAGGATTCCAACGTCGCGAACGCCGTCAAGGCCGGTCTCCGGATCCATGACCCGCCCGCCCTGAATGACCAGGTCGAAGCTTTGCTGGGCGTCGGAGAACCCGATCAGGCCTACAAGCGCGGCGGCCACGTAAATCGAGCGCATGGTGTGCGGATGATAAATGTGCGCGCGCTCGAAGAGCAAGGCGAGAAGGAGTTCAAAGCGATTGCTCGAGGCCTCGGAGGGTGACCGGATCGAGTTCACCGGCAAAATATTTCTCGAGCGCCTCGCGGAAAACAGGATTTTCGGGTGCGGCCTTCGCGAACAGGGTCATCGACGATCGGAACTTCAGCGCGTCAATTTCGCCAAAGACGTCTTCCGCCCGACGCCCCTTCAGGGCATTCACCAGTCGCGTGCATTCGAGGAGCCGCGGCCCGAGGACGGGATGCCCTAAATAATCGACGGCCTCAGCCAGTCCTGAAATGCCATAGAACGCGGAATTCGCGCTGTGCCCCAGGCCCTTCAGCTGGGGGAAGACAAACCACATCCAGTGCCCGCGTTTCGAGCCTTTTCTAAGGTCCTCGAAGACGCTCGCGATCACCCGTTCCTGCGCGTGGACGAATCGCTCTAAATCGTAGGCATCCCCCATGTTTTCGCCTCGCAAATCGATGCGACGAGAAGGGTCGAGCCCATTTCGCTCGTGCGCCGGGAAGCGCATCGAAAGCCACCGGCCTTATTGATGATAAGGCGAGGATGAAGAAGGTTCGCGTCGAAGACGATCCCGCGTGTTTTTCCGGTGCTTCGAGCTGGTTCGGTGGCAGGCAAGCCCGGCAAGCAGACCCCGGGGAGAGGCAAACCAAGGATGCGGGGGTCACAACCAAGATGGCCGGCGTCGGGAAGCCCCCGCATCCGCCCCAAGCAGAATCCATTCGCCGCCCATCACAACAAATTCCGGAATATCAGCTTTCTTTTCGGATAGTCGGTTGCCGAGCGCCCGGCACAAGCTCAACTCAAGCCGTCTTGTTTCCGAAAATTCCTCCGATCGTGTCTCTCACCCGGTTCTTCGCTCCGGCCGCTGGTTGAGAGATGCCTTCGCCTGGGGCGAGGCCGTCAAGCTGACTCCCGATGCCGGGAGATTTCGTCTTGAGGAATGCGATGACGATCTGTGCCGCCAGCCTGGCCTTGTCTTCTCCGATCCCTGTTCTCTCGGTAATTTGCCTGATCAACTCGTCCACGGCCCGCTCCTCGTTGGCGCATAGGCGCCCCGATGGGCGCTTCGCCATAGAAAAGGCTAATCGGTCGCATGTGTCTCAAGACACGGTCAATACTGACAGGGGGGCGGGCAGAAGGCGCGCTCTCCCGAATACTCCCGGGGTCAAGCAGGCGGCGCTCGATGACGGCTACTGCACGGAACGGTCCGTGTAGCAAATGTCGAAGCTTTGCTGGTCTTGTGTTCCAGTCGGGCAGACGGGCATAAACGTTATGTCCGCGCGCCCCTGGGAATACGTGAACGCGAGAGAACGAACGGCTAAGATATACACAGGTCAGCCATGTGCAGAAACATCAAGACGCTCTTTAACTTTGAGCCGCCGGTAACAGACGAAGAAATTCGGGCCGCTTCCCTGCAGTTCGTGAGAAAGATCAGCGGGTTCACGAAGCCGTCAAGGACAAACGAAGCTGCGTTCCTCGCGGCCGTCGACGAGGTGGCCGGGGCCTCGACCCGCCTGCTGCGTTCGCTCGAAACCACCGCGCCTCCCAAGAACCGCGAAGAGGAAGCCATCAAGGCGCGGGCCCGGGCGGCGGAGCGTTTCGGCGACTGAGTCGCTTCTCTAGAGGCTCGTGGAGGTGGGGGCGCCTCGAGACGGTCGCGAGAGAAGCGGCCGCAAGAACGGGCGAATGGCGTCCGACGGCCGGAGACAGGTCCCCCGGATGTGCGTTCGATGTACATACTACGGCACGGGCGGCGCGCCTTGGCTTCAGTTACAATGTTGTTTCCTGGACATTTCTGCGCGATGACCTCACCGCTTTCAGCAATCGCTGTCTTCGTTGTCCAGCGCGGGTTCTTGCAGTATATCCGCCACCACTTCTTGGACACCACGTTCCGAGGCCTCTACCAGGCGGACGCCTTCGATATGGCGCTCCTGATTCCATACTTTGTGGTGCTCGTTCTGCTCGCATCCTATGGAATCCATCGCTACGCGCTCGTCTATCTCTACTACAAGAACAAGGAAAACAGCTCGGGCGAACCCGGGCAGAGGTTTTCCGAACTTCCCCGGGTGACTGTGCAGCTTCCGATTTTCAATGAGCAATACGTTGTGGACCGCCTGCTGCAGGCGGTTTGCCGCCTGGATTATCCGCGCGAGAAGCTTCAAATTCAGGTGCTCGACGATTCGACCGATGAAACCAAGGACGTGGCCCGGGACCTGGTTGAGCACTATGCCGAGCAGGGTTTTTCCATTGCTTATCTCCACCGCACGAATCGCACGGGGTTCAAAGCCGGCGCGCTGCAGGAAGCAATGAAGTCGGCCACGGGCGAATTCATTACCATCTTTGACGCGGACTTCGTTCCCCCGCAGAATTTTCTCGAGCGCACGATTCACCATTTCACCGACCCGCATGTGGGCATGGTGCAGACGCGCTGGTCCCATATCAATCGCAACTATTCCTTCCTCACCGAAGTCGAGGCCATCCTGCTCGACGGCCATTTTGTGCTCGAGCATTCGGCGCGGGCGCGCAGCCATGTGTTTTTCAACTTCAACGGGACCGCGGGCGTCTGGCGCCGGCAGGCGATTGAAGAAGCGGGCGGCTGGCAGCATGACACCCTGACCGAGGACACCGACCTCTCCTATCGCGCTCAGTTGAAAGGCTGGGAGTTCATCTACCGCCAGGACGTCGAGTGCCCCGCCGAGCTTCCCGTCGAGATGACCGCATTCAAGACGCAGCAGGCGCGCTGGGCCAAAGGGCTGATTCAGACGGGAAAGAAGATCCTGCCCCGGGTCTTGAAGAGCGATCAGCCATTTCGCGTGAAGCTCGAAGCCTGGTATCACCTCACGGCAAATTTGAGTTATCCGCTGATGGTGGTCCTCTCGGTCCTGCTGCTGCCGGCCATGGTCATCCGCTTCTACCAGGGCTGGTTCCAGATGTTGTATATCGATCTGCCGCTGTTCCTGGCCTCGACATTTTCGATCTCCAGTTTTTATCTGGTCTCCCAGCGAGAGCTGTTCCCGAAAACCTGGCCGCGCGCGATCCTGTATCTGCCGTTTCTCATGTCGCTTGGAATCGGCCTGACGCTCACCAATTCCTGCGCGGTCATCGAGGCGCTCGTCGGAAGACAGACGCCATTTGCCCGCACGCCGAAATATCGCGTCGAATCGAAGAAAGACCGGGTGCAGGCCGCCAAATATCGCAAGCGTCTCGGATGGGTTCCCTGGGCCGAGCTGCTGATCGGAAGCTATTTCGCGCTCACCGTTTACTACGCGGTCGAGAATGAAAATTTTCTCACCGTGCCCTTCCTGCTTCTGTTTGTCATCGGATATTGGTACACCGGGCTCATGTCTCTCCTCGAAGGCCGCCTCTCCGCACTCTCTCTGCGCCCGGGGCAGGCGCACTCGAAGCCGTTTCCCGTGGGTGTCTGATTCTCTGCTTGGCTGGTTGCTTTCTTTTTCCCCGGGCGGCCGGTAATCAAGGGAGGCGAACACCTGCGTTCCCGCGGCCGAACGCGATCGCGTGGACGCCGCCGGTCGCGACCGCCTCGAAGATTGCGAAACGCCCGTTGCCGCGACTATCTCGCCGACGCAGCGCACCTTGGCATAATATTCAGATTGGAAGGCTGATGGTCGACCATGTTCGCCGCGCGCGGCGGAACGCTAGACGGGGACTGGCGCACGATGGCTCTTGCCCGTGCCCGCGGGCATACAGGACCGGCTATGATCGACAGGAGCGATGTTGATGGGTTTGTCCCGGCAGCAGGATCCATGCAGCCAGGTCCATTTTCAGGAAAATAACGGAGCGCGATGCGAAATATTCTGATCGTCGGTATCCTGGCGTGCATTGCCAGCCTTGCTTCGGCTCTCAATCGCCAGCCTCCGTCGGACTACCATGCCCGTCGGGAAAAGCTCGCCGCCAAGCTCCAGGGAGGCGTTGCGCTGGTCTTTGCGCCTCCGGAAACCGAGGGGCCCAACGACATCTACGGTTACCGCCCGGACGACAACTTTTATTATCTGACGGGCTGGCCCGAGCCGGGCGCTGCCCTGCTTGTCGCCGCCCCCCGCGAAGCCACCAACACCAGCCCGGCAACGCCTTACACCGAAATTCTGTTTCTCCCCAAGCGGAACCTTTCCCAGGAGAAATGGACCGGCGCGAAGCTCGGCCCGGATGACCCCCGTGCCCCGGAGCACACCGGCTTTGAGCGGGTCGAGCCGCTCGATAACATGCGCGACGAGATCGCAAAGCTCCTGCCGGCGCGAAACACCATCTACACCGACGTGCCCGCGGCCGGGGAAATCTCGAACTCGAAAACTCCACTCGAGTCGCTCGAAACGGCAAATGCCTTCCCGGTCGGGACCTCCTACGCGGACATACGGCCTTTGCTCGGCTCCCTGCGCACGGTAAAGGACGCCGGCGAGGTCGAGCTGATCCGCAAGGCGGTCGATGCTTCGGTCGCCGCGCAGCTCGCCGCCATTCGCGCCGTCAAGCCGGGAGCCTCCGAGCGCGAGATCTCCGCCCTGCTCGCCTACGAATGGGGCAGGCGCGGCTGCGAACGCCCCGCCTACGCGCCCATCGTAGGCTCGGGCCTCAATTCGACGGTGCTCCATTATTCCGACAACTCCGGCATGGTTCACCCGGGCGATCTGGTGCTGATGGACGCGGCTGGCGAATACTCCCTCTATGCGTCCGACATTACGCGCACGGTGCCCGCGGACGGGAAGTTCACGGCGCGACAGAAGGAAATCTACGAAATTGTTCTCGGCGCGCAGAAGGCTGCGATCGCCGCGTTTGAGTCCGGCAAGTCTCACCTCGAGCGCAATCAACCCTATTCCCTGCAACAGGTTGCGTTCAATTACATCAACAGCCACGGGAAGGACTCTCACGGCCAGCCGCTCGGCCAGTATTTTTTCCACGGCCTCGGGCATTATGTCGGACTTAACGTTCACGATCCCGGCGACTATTCGGTGCCGCTCGCGCCCGGCATGGTCTTCACGATTGAACCCGGCATCTACATTCCGGAGGAAAAGATCGGCATCCGGATTGAAGACATGTTTTATGTCGATCGGGACGGTAAGCTGATTCAGCTTACGGCGTCGCTTCCCCAGTCGCCGGATAAAATCGAACGGCTGATGTCCGGGAAATAGCCGGCCATTCCCGGGATTTCGAGAACATTTCCGGCCCGGAGAACGCTTCGGCAACTTGTTGCACGCGGCACAGGGCCTCGGCGCGGCTCTGGTCCTTCGTTCGCGAGCTGGGACCACCTCAAACTATCGGGGATCGAAGGTTTTGCTTGATCGACCGCGGGCGTTCCGCGGCGTTTTGGTATGCTAGCAGGTCGTGCGCATGATCTGCTGGTATTTGATGGAGGCTGGAGGCGCGGCTGCCGTGGTTTGGGCGGCACTGTCAGCCTACATTCAGGTGCGGGTGCGCATGAGACGGGCCGAAAACCGGCCAGCGAACGGCTCACGGACCTGAAACTGGCCGGACGCACTGAGTTTGCCGGTCCGTTGTACCCTAGAAGAGAGGCAAGAATTATGTCATCGTCCGCCACGCAGGTCGCAAGCTCGCGCCATCGAACCCTGGATTTCGCCGCGCAGTGCGCGATAGTCGCGGGCGCCAGTCTCTTTGTCGCCCTGTGCGCGCGGATCTACATTCCCTTGCCGGGAACGCCCGTGCCCCTGACCGTGCAGAATCTTGGCGTGCTGCTGGTTGGGCTCGCGCTCGGAAGCCGGCGCGGCTTTGCGGCCCTTGCTCTCTACCTGGCCGAGGGAGCGGCAGGACTCCCGGTGTTCAGCGGCCACGGGCCCGGCGGGATTCTGCAGATTGCAGGGCCAACCGGCGGATATCTCATGGCGTACCCGCTTGTTGCCGCACTGGCCGGTTATCTTTTCGAACGCGGGAAGCCGAGTTTTATGCGCGCCGCGCTGGCGTCGGTCGCCGGGGAAATCCTGTTGTTCGCCTTCGGCATCTCCTGGCTTTACGTGCTCACCCACTCTCTGGCCCGCGCGCTCAGCTTCGGACTGTACTGGTTCGTCTCCGCCGAAGTCCTCAAGATCATGCTCGCCGCCGGGGCCGCGCGAACCTGGCAGACGCTCTCCCGCCGCAACTGAGAGCAAATCAGGATTGGAGAAAACAGGTAGTGTCTACCCTTACCACCGTCAATACGCGCGAAATCACCGTCGCTCACAGCCCGGATTCCGACGATGCCTTCATGTTTTATGGGCTGGCAACCGACAGAGTCCGGGTGCCGGGCCTGCGTTTCACGCACACGCTCTCCGATATTCAGACCCTGAATCAGAAAGCAATCGAAGGCGCAGGCGTCTACGACGTAACCGCCGTCTCCTTTCACGCCTATCCCTATATGCAGGACCGTTATGTGCTGATGACCTGCGGCGGCAGCATGGGCGAAGGCTATGGGCCCATGATCGTTTCGACCCGCTCCTATTCCCAAGATGAAGTCAAGCACAAGAGAATTGCCGTGCCGGGCAAGCTTACGACCGCGTATTTGGCCCTGAAGCTATATGCTCCGGACGTTGAAACCGAAGTCGTTCCCTTCGACAAGATCCTTCCCGGCGTCCTCGAGGGAAAGTACGACGCCGGGCTCATTATTCATGAGGGCCAGCTTACCTACGATCGGTCCGGCCTCTACTCGGTCACCGATCTCGGCAAGTGGTGGTCCGAAACCACCCGGCTTCCCTTGCCTCTGGGCGGAAATGCAATCCGGCGCAGCCTGGGGCGCGAACTGATCGCAAGCGTTTCCGACGCTCTAAGCGCGAGCATCCGGTATGCTCTCGACCACCGCAGCGAAGCTCTTCAATATGCCATGCAGTTTGCTCGCGACCTCGACCCTGAGCTGGCAGACCGTTTCGTGGGCATGTACGTGAACGAGCGCACGCTCGATTACGGCCCCGACGGCCGCGAGGCGATTCGCCTGCTGCTTGAGATGGGGCACGGGAAGGGTATCATCCCCATAGAGCCGCGGGTCGAGTTCGCCTCCGCCCATAACGAAATGCGATAGAAACCCGTCCGTCAACAGACGGAAAGATACGGAAGCCTATTTCCGGAGGTAAATGCGGAACACTCCCATCTATTCACCCTGCTTGGCAACACAGTGATCCGCCTAATCAATTTCTTTCCGAGCCCTGGCAGCGCGAGTGGATTGTGTCCAGGAGACGGAATTTTTGCGGATCGAGCGCAAGGAAATACCTTCCGAGGATTCCCGCTGTGTACTATAGAGTAAATGCCCGCCGCAGACCGGGCGTACATGAGCGGCGGCTATGATCGTTTCTGGACAGTTTCGAATGGACTCTATCGAGAACCTGCTCGTCGATGCCGACGACACGCTGTGGGAAAACAATATCTACTTTGAGCGCGCCATCGCCGACTTCATCTCTTTCCTGAATCATCGCGAACGTTCTCCGGCGGAGATCCGGGAAATTCTGAATGAGGTGGAACGCGAGTCGATCGTCACGCACGGATACGGCTTGCGCAGCTTCACGCATGCCCTGGTGAGGACCTTCGAGCGGCTGTCGGTCGAGCCGATCACTCCCGCGCTCCATGAAACCATTCACGGGCTCGCCCGCACGATTGCCGAGCAGCCGGTAGAAATTCTCCCGCACGTCGGCGAGACGCTCGACTATCTGGCGGAGCGTCACCGCCTGATTCTGGTCACAAAAGGAGACCCCGCCGAACAGGCGCGAAAACTGGAGCGTTCCGGCCTGAAGGAGCGTTTCCGGGCCATCGAGATTGTTCCGGAAAAGAAAGCCTCCACCTATCGGACCATCCTCGGCCATCATCAGCTGGAAGTTGATCACACCTGGATGATCGGCAACAGCCCGAAATCCGACATCAATCCCGCCCTTGCCGCGGGACTCAACGCCGTCTTCGTCCCGCACAACGATACCTGGATCCTCGAACACGAAGAACTGACTACTGCAGAGCCGCCGCGCCGGTTGTTGATCTTAGAGACGTTTGCCCAACTCACGCGCCATTTTTAGCTGGGCTGCCGGGATGGAGCCAACACGTGGCATCCGGGGTCATATGAGGGCAGACACAAGAGAGCTTCAGAAGGGTTTTGCACATCCGGAGTGGCTCCGCGTCGCCACTGGCGGTTTGCCCGACTCGCATCCTACTTCAGTAGCTCTTCAAGAGTTTTCGCGTCCAGCACGCGCACGCTCCACTCTTCAAGTTCTCTTGCCGATCGAGTGGCCAACCGGTTTTCCGCCCAATCCGGCAAGGGGCCAAAGCGCTTTTCTATCAGGCGGCGAAGCACCTTCAATTTCCCACTCAGCTCGCCCTCTTCGAGACCCTGCTGTTTACCCTCTTCCAGACCCTGCTGTTTACCCTCTTCCAGACCCTGCTGTTTACCCTCTTCCAGACCCTGCTGTTTACCCTCTTCGAGACCCTGCTGTTTACCCTCTTCCAGACCCCTCTTAAACTCCCGGCCCAAGACCTTGTTCTCTAAAACATCATTGAGAATGGGCATTTTGCGTACCTCCTGCTCTACGGTTTCTTCCAGGTGTCGGAGCCCACTCAGGATCATCAACAGGCCAAGAATGACATCTCGTTCACCGGCGGGCAATCTCGCAATCTTCTCCAGAGTGGTCCGCACCGCAGTGCGGTTGTCACTGCATCCTGCTAGAAGCGCAACTATATTATCGCCGACCGCGCCGCTTTTGAGGAGCCTCTCCCCGTCCAGCTCCCGGACATCGAGAGCACGATAGCGAAACCACAAGTCCGGGCCGCGGAGCTCGGCGTCCATCTTGAGAGTCGCTTCGCCCACATAGACCATCGTTTGCCGGGGAAATCTTTTGAACTTGTCAAACACCCTGAGCGCATACCTGGCCATTCGAATCGCCATCGAGGCGTCATTCGTGCTTTGCAGTTCCAGGTGAACCAAGCTTCCATCTTCGGCTTCCCCCAATAGGTCCATGCGGCGATTCTCGACTGCCGGCAGCTCTGTCTCCAGCCACGCCCCTACAGCACTGCCGGCCAAGTCCCGCATTGCGGCCTCAGACACGTGCCGCAAGAGCAACTTCAGCGTGACATCGTATTCCTGCATCCATCACTCCTTACCGGGGACAGTGGGGCAATCTGTGATATATCTGGCGCCTCACCCCTGCTTTTAAAGGCTTGGGAATCAGCATACGGGATGATCTTTTTCTCCGGCCTTGTCCTTCACCGGCCACGCAATTGGCGCAAAGTGCCTTCGAGCTTCGGGCTCCGCTACCCGTTTAAAACGTGGTCACTTTGCGCTCAACGGCGTATTCAGTTGTTTGGGGTAGACTCCATCCACCCCGGTTTGTTGCGGCACTCAGTATGAAGCGACACCACCGAATGAGGACAATCTGCGGACCGCCTCAGCTGTGCATTACTTGCTGAGGGACATCGCTCGCTCCAAGAACGTAGGCATTGCGCATCCGTTTCCCCGGAATCTGCCTGGCGCCGAATTTCTCTGCTCAGCATGACGGCAAAATCGGCGAAGTTCAGGAAACTAACGACACATTCGCTGTTCCCAAGCCTCAGCAAACATATCCAACTTGCCATCAGGATCCTCGGGATGAGCGGCAAATACCCGCTCGTTCACCTCAATGCCCCATCCCGGAGCTGCCGGCACATCATAGTAGCCGTTCTTCACGCAGGGAGTTTTCGAAGTCAGGTCTTCACGCCACGGCACGTCGTAATCCTGAAAGGTCTCGAGAATCAAGAAATTCGGAATGTTGGCCCCGAGATGGATTCCGGCTATGGTTTTCAGGGGCCCGTCACAGTTGTGGGGAGCCACGCTGACGTAATGGCCTTCGGCAAGCGCGGCAATTTTCTTGGCTTCCAGAAAACCGCCGGAGTAAGTGATATCGGGCTGGATGACATGGGCCGCTTTGCGCTCGAGCAGATCGAGAAACCCAAAGCGGCTATAAATGTGTTCACCGGTCGCTACCCGCAGGGGTGAGCCGGCAACCACCTGGGCCATGGACTGATTGTTGTGCGCGGGTATCGGTTCCTCGCACCATGCCGGATTCACCGGGATCATCGCGCGAATGGCTTCGAGCGCCATGATGGGGCTGAAGCGGCCGTGAAACTCGAGCAGAATATCGATCTCCGCTCCCACGGCTCGGCGCACCGCCTCCACCGTCTCGACCGCTTTCGACAGTTCTGTCCGCGAGATCTCACGACCGCCGGGACCGAAGGGATCGAATTTCAGCGCCTTGTAGCCGCGTGCGACCACAGCACTCGCCTTATCCGCCAACTCTCCAAGATCGCTGATGCGGCTGTACCATCCGTTCGCGTATGCCTTGACCCGGCTTCGGACCTTGCCGCCCACAAGGTTGTAAACCGGCTGCCCGCA
>Ga0123356_10001937_pt1 | contig 22397 bp, 17 predicted proteins | sample TergutEmb28metaG_2_FD_92546 | JGI IMG/M metagenome (GOLD analysis project Ga0123356, IMG submission 92546) | Embiratermes neotenicus P3 segment gut microbial communities from Petit-Saut dam, French Guiana - Emb289 P3 | ecosystem: Host-associated > Arthropoda: Insects > Digestive system > Gut ...
CCGCATCGTGAGGCGATGGGGTAGAGGTGAAGGTGGCCTTCGGCTAACTCATTCAACCCGGCAGCATCGGTGCGCAGCAAGGTCGCCATCTGGTCGATGAAGGCTCCCGTACCTCCGGCGCAGGTTCCGTTCATGCGCTGTTCGGGTACGGGCTTGAGATAGGTGATCTTGGCATCCTCGCCGCCCAGTTCAATCGCGACGTCAACATCGGGGTAGCGCCGTTGAACAGCATGCGTACCGGCAATGACCTCTTGGATGAACTCAACATCGAGGGCTTGGGCGATTCCCAGGCCGCCGGAACCGGTGATAGCCACCGCTGCATCAATGTGCGGGAAAGCCTCGGCCAGGTCGTCAATCAGGCGCACAAGCTCCGCCTGGACATCGGCATTATGGCGCCGATAATCCTGATGGACGACATCACCGTCCTTGATGAGGACGGCCTTGAGAGTAGTAGACCCAACATCCAAACCCAGTGAATAACTGGGGGAGTTGTTGAGCTGCGTCGCTCTGCCCACGCATCTCTCCTTCATGGTCAATTGGAATGCTCTGACTCCCTACGCTACCGTAAGCAGACCCCAAGGTCACAAATATGCACATCTCTTGGCAAGTCTTTCATTGCCGTTGTTCGACGTGGGGCCTCAGATCTGGTACTCTCGTATGCGCGATCCTCCATAGCTCAATTGGCAGAGCGTCGGACTGTTAATCCGCAGGTTCCTGGTTCGAGTCCAGGTGGGGGAGCAAGGATAAGGCTCTCGGTTTTTAACCGAGGGTCTTGTTGACTTTCGGGTCGATCAATTGTGATCGGTAGTGACAGAGTTTTTGACTAACGCGGACCCAGACTGGGGTATTTCTATCGAATATGTAAAATGTCCTAAAACGCGTACTACCACCAGGGCAATAATGACGACAAGGCTCGTCATACTGGTACAATAAGTGCAAAGCGATGGAGTCGCGAATCCGGTAGAGACCATTGAGACCTTGGGTGAAAACCCCCCTCGGATGGAGAACCGGTAGTAGTTGGCGAGGCAATCCAGTGCGATTACGTGCTGGTGAACCTCGTCCCATCGCTTTAGTTCTGCTCATCGCCTGTCGGCGCTTGGGAACCTCGGTGAAGATAATCATCCAATGATGGAATATCACAGTTGTTCGATTTGGCGAATTCTCTCAGCTTGGCTTCTAGCTCATCTCGCATCTTCACAGTATCAGCAACAAATGATGCCCAATCCACTCCAGTTGCTGCCAAGTTTCCACGCGTGTCAAATAGGGCTTCGCGAGCTTGAATCTTCACTTCATCCAGACGGAGTTGAAACACAGAAGGAGACAGGATTCTCCGACTACTAGGATGACGCTGATCTACAGGAATAACACGAGCCTCACGTAGTTCAAGTCTGTGTGCCAGCCACCTCAGTCGTCCTGGATTTCCCAGTGCCAATGCTCGTGATGTGGCAAAGGCAGCAATGTCTGCGACCCACAGCTCATGTGTTCTTCTATCATCTGCGTGCATTAGATTCGCTTCTGAGATATCTCCTGCGGCTATCAACCCTTGAATCGTGTGTATGTCATGGTAGTCATTCAGCTTTTCTTGATTATGCCCAGGGCTTCGCTGAAACGAACCGTCACGTGTATCAAGAACAAACTCCTTGACACCAAGACCTTGAGATCCACGGGTAACCAACTCAGCAAGACAACGCTGGCGAGCTGCTTCCCATGAGTCAAGAATCGGCGCACGAACGGAAAGAATGATTTGAACCGCAGAACAGGAAGCGATGACCTGTTCAGCGTACTGTAAGACATGAGGCGTACTGCGCTCCATTTGGAAGGCATGAAGATTCTTCTGTGGTTGGTGTAGGGCTATCCGATGCAACTTCCGCATCAGAGTTTGGAAGTCGGGTGACATCCTGTCAATAACCGCAGCACTCATCAAGTAGAAGTGGCCCTGTTGATCTGTGTTGCGGCTGGACTCATCCACATAGGCGATGAGACGGCGAGAAGCATTAGGCATGAGAGTAATCTACGCTGGACTACCGACAAGGTTCTTCTGGAAGATGACCTCCACGCACCGCAATATCGCATCTATCTCTAAGAATCTTGTGAGCGCTGTAGTGGCAACACCAACAGTCTTTATCAATGAAGCTTCCGTAGGTGTGTCAATTGTCGTTAGACCCCAGGATTTCAACATTGAGCCCGAGTCTAATGAAACCGAGGCTGGGACCTTGCTTGTCGGCGAGGAGCGACTTGTCGCGGTCCAAGAGCCCGGCTTTGACTTGGCCACGCGGGGCTCATGGACCACGGCGAGGGTCTCTACTGTTTGCCGAAGTAGATCGGAGTCGGGTTGAACTGGCTGGGTGTACCAGGGTTGACCACCCACAACTGGACCTTGCCACCCTCATCCAGCACCTTGCGTTTCGCCGGATCAGTAAGTGTGAATCGCAGCACGTCCAAGCCGCCCTCAGTGCTGTATGTCACGTCGCTACCCTGATAGGTCACCAGGTCCGCATAACCAATTCTGACATCCACCCGAGCGTTCGCCTCAAAATCAGTGCCCTTGACCGTCACCACATATCCGGCATTCGCACTAGCCGTCGCAGGCTTAGGAACAGGCACCAACTTGACACTAGCAAAGTAGATCGGAGTCGGGTTGAAAGGATTACTACCTCCCAGGCTCACCGCCCACAGCTGCAGTCTCCCGCCGTCATCGAGCACCGTCCGCTTGGCCGGATCAGTCAAGGTGAATCGAATCACGTCGAGTCCGCCCTCCACCGATCTCGTCAAGTCCGGACCACCATAGGTAACGACATCGGCGTAGTTCCAGCGGATGTCTATGCGGGGGTTGACCCCAAAATCCTTGCCGCGAACGGTAACGACATAGTTTGAGTCAACACTCGCGATCTGAGGATCCGGCGTCGGCGTCACATACCCCTGCGGTGGCTTGACACTGATCCGGGCCACGCTGGGCGACGCCAGACCAACATTGAAACTCCCCTGGAATCTCACGGATGCAGGCGCGTCCGAAGGCGTGCCGCTCGGTCGGATGCGATACGTCAACGTCGCCTTTCCACCGGCCGGAATGCTCAGAGGCTGAGCCTCCAGCGGACCCGTCAGCGTGTACCCAACACCCCCTGAGATCGAGCCATCCACACGCCCCGTCACCGAGGTGTCATTGAAGTTGTAGACATTCACCTTGACAAGTGAGTCAACATTGGCTGGGAGCTGGTATCCACCGGGGCCCTTCGCGTTGTCACCCAGCTTCACCGGGAAGATCGGATCCACCACGATTCTCTGGGATTCGGTGTGGGTCTGCACCACAACGGGCAGTTCGACGTGAGGATTCGAGGTGTACGTCGAGGCGGGAATTGAACCGGCAACCTTCAGATAGATCGGATCAGGACCAAGTGCAACCTCGACCACACCAGCGACTGAGGCCGACGTCGTCTTTCTCCCCATGATGTCGATCTGCGTCACACTGGGCTTCCCAACATTCAGTCTGGCGGTGCGCCCTTCCTGGTCAGCCCACAGGACCAGAGTCGTATCCGCTCCGTCCCTGAAGACGTAACCTTGCGCTCCTGTTGGCAGGCCACCGACCGTGCCCTGGTATTCCCCGCTGCCCAGGGCTTCGGTCAGTGCAGCCTGGGCCGAGTATGCGGCGTAGGGAGTGATCTGCCGCGTCGGTGGATCGTAGGGACTGAAGGATCCCCAGTAGATATCCTTGAAGTTGCCCAGTTCCTCAACGCTTTGGATTCCAACGTGCCAAAAATGCTTGTCAACACCGGTGGCCAGGCTCTGGACGGCAGAGGTCACCCAGAAACGTGCCTGGGCCTGCTGTTTGGCCAGGGTGTCCAGGCCCTGGGGCGAGTTTGGAATGGCTCCACCCGCTTCGTTCAACCATGCGGGCATTGAGGGGGCCAAAGCATCCCGTTTGGCCAGATGTGCGACGCTGTTGCTCGTCAGGAAGACGTTCTCGGTCACGGGTTTGAAGTAGGCCTGGGTGGCCGCCTTCTCCTGAGCCGGATCCGCGTTTGGCTGGTGGTTGTGGAAGCTGTAGACGTCGACATAGTCCAGGACTCCGTTGTCGAACAAGGCGTCCTGATAGGCACCCCAGCTCCGGCTCCACGAGAGTCGAGTCGCGTTTTGAGCATTGTAAGCTTCCGTGTCGCGACCGGAAAGGCCGCCCATGGTGACGGCAGCCCCCGATTCATGGAACCCAAGGGTCAGCGCCTTGACCGCAGCCGCATACCGATCCACGCCCTCGACGTTGCTGACACCCAAGTCGCCCTCCGGCTCGTTATAGAGTTCCCAGACGCTCACCCGCGGACCGAAGTACTCCGCGAACTTCTCTCCCGCTTCATAGGCCTGGGTGAGGTCATCCGGCAGCATTTTCAAAGGGTTCTCATCTAGGAGCAGGCGTTCAGCACTCACCACGGAACTCGGGGTCCATCCAAACATCGCTGAGACGTTCAGCCCGGCGTCATGGTAAGCGCTGAAGTAGCGCGTGAGCCACGGCTCCGGCTGCTGTTCTGCCAACACGTACGGTGCCAGATCGGTCCACAGTACAGCGTCTCTCACCCAGGTCACACCACTAAGCTTGAGGGCCCGGACGTAGTCGTCCAGCAACTCATAGGTCCGATGAACATCATAGGGTGGCGAGTCCTTGCCGCGACCGTAGATCGTCAAGAATGTGTTGACCCCGAACGGGGAGTCGGCGAGGTACTCACGTCGATCATTGACGATCGCGAAGTTCCCAAAGAGCGTCTCGCCAAGAACCGACGCCTCAAGAACATAGTGGCCGATGGAGTTCGTCGACACCCGGACGGACGCCTTGGTCCAACCGGGCGGAATGCTCGCGGCTCCGCTGTCGACCTGGACACCAAAGTAGTCCACGACTCTCCAGTTGACGAGAGTGCTGGTCGGCTGCGGGTTCTCGAGGAGAACCTCAAAGACCTTGTCCTGATCCGGGGTCAGGACTCCGAGCGGAGCAAGGCTCCGAATCGTGGAACTGAACGGCGTCTTGGTAAAATAGAGAGCCGCCGGGCTGAAGCGCGGTGTGGGGCCAGGGTTATACACCCACAGCCGCAGCAAGTCACCTCGATCCAGTACCTCCCGCAGACCATCGTCGACGATGGTGAACCGAAGGACGCTTTGCCCGTCCTGGCCATCCTCGGGTGGCCTAGAGAGTGCTGCACCGAGGTACTTGACCGGAAGTGCTCCGTTTCCCGTGCGAATATGAACCTCGGCATTCGAAGCAAAGTTTGTCCCCCTGACGGTCACCACGTAGTCGGCAGTCGTTGTCACCATCTGTGCGACCGGGGTCTGCACCGCTGTAGCCATCCACAGGTCAACCGGAGTTGCATTCCACTTGTCCTTCGGGGTGGCTAGATTGCGGACCCATAGCTGAAGCTTCCCGCCCTGATCCAGCACCTGGCGCTTTGTGGCGTCGGTCAACGTGAACTGAATCACATCGAGTTCACCCTCGACGGTCCGCGTGAGCTGTGAGTCCTTATATGTGATCAGATCCTGGTAGTCGACCCTCACGTCGATCTCTGCGCTCGAGGCAAACCCTCTCCCCTTGACCTGCACCTGGTACTCGGCGTTGGAAAGAGCCGACAAAGGAGCAGGTGTCGGCACCGGCTTGTCATTCATGAAGTACAGGGGGGCGGGGTTCCACTGCGAAGGCGGACCTGGGTTAACCACCCACAATTGCAGCTTCCTGTCCGCGTCGAGCACCGCGCGCTTGGCAGGATCAGTGAGGGTGAACCGCAAAACATCCAGGCCATCCTCAGTAGTGTGCGTGACCTCACGGCCTGTGTACGAGACGCGGTCCTGGCCGTTCCACCGCACATCGACGCTCGCATCAGAGGCAAAATCTGTGCCCCTGACCGTTACGACATAGTTCGAGTCCGCGCTCGCCGTCTGCGGAGCGGGCACCGGCGTGCTGGCGAAGGCCGTTCCCGAGGGGATAGAAAGGCCCAATGTGAGGGCCAATATCAGCAAGAGAGTCAGGCGGCTCGCGAGAGCCGACGACGTGGTTATGGTTCCTAAGGTTGGTTGTTGAAAGTGAGTCATCATTGAGCAGTCACCTTTTCTGGGTAAGTCGGGTCGGCGTGGGATTGCCCGCGCCACAAGGACTTTCTCACGCTATCGATACAGGCCGAGGAATGTCAAGTTTCATTGTTACTTGAAAGCGAGGCCGCCACGCTCTGCGCTCCGCATCGTTTCCCCAAGCGACTCAGGGAGCTTACACCAATCGACGGATGGCTGACCTGGCTGTGGTCGAATCATATATGACCTTGATACAACCATATGCTACTATCTGGCAATGGCTGCAAAGAGCTTTGAGGAGTTGAATACCTGCACATCAGATGCTGTGTTGTTCACCTCCGATGAGCCATTTCACTTTGTGCGCGGGGGACAGATTGATCATGTGCAGGTCCGCTATGAGACTTATGGGACGCTGAACGAAGCTAAGACTAATGCGATCTTTATCTGCCATGCCCTGACTGGGGATGCTCATGCTGCTGGGATCCGCCAGGGGGATACCAAGCCTGGGTGGTGGGATTCGATGATTGGTTCGGGGAAGCCGGTGGATACGGATCGGTTCTTTGTGATCTGTCCGAATATCTTGGGTGGTTGTCAGGGTACGACTGGTCCAAGTTCTCTTAACCCCGCTACTGGGCAGTCGTACGGGTTGGAGTTTCCGATTCTGGATATGCAGGACTTTGTCACTGTCCATCGCCGTCTTGTTGCCCATCTGGGGATCGATAAGCTCTTGGCGGTTATGGGTGGTTCGCTCGGCGGGATGCAGGTTCTGCAGTGGGCTTTGTCGGCACCGCAAGATATGCATGCGGCTCTGATTATTGCTGCATCGAGCCGTTTGAGTGCACAAAACATTGCGTTCTCCGCGGTGGCCCGAGAAGCCATCATGAGGGATGCTGGGTTCTCGGACGGTCACTATCTAGAGAAAGACACCTCTCCGGATACAGGGTTGTCTATTGCCCGGATGATGGCTCATATTACGTATACCTCGGAGGGTGCTCTGTGGAATAAGTTCGGGCGCGATCCTCAGAACGAGGACCTGACTCCCGGGTTTGGTGTGGATTTTGCTATTGAGTCCTATCTTCAGCATCAGGCTGAGACCTTCTTGGATCGTTTCGATGCGCTGAGCTACATCTATCTGTCTCGTGTGATGGATTACTTCGATGCCTTCTCCAGTCCGCAGGCCTCAGCCAAGATCGCAGAACACCCCATTCCGACTCTGGTGTGCTCCTTCACCTCTGACTGGCGTTTCTCGTCGAGTCAATCCAAGCGTATGGTTGCACGCCTAGAGCGAGCAGGCGTACCTGTGACCTATCGAGACATCGATGCTGGTGTCGGCCATGACTCCTTCTTGCTGTCTATACCCCAGTACGAGGATCTCATTCGTGCTTTCCTCAACCGAAGCTTTGAGGAGGTGGTGAGATGACGATCCGTGTTGATTTCAGCCTCATCTCTTCCTGGATAGCTCCGGGTTCGCGTGTCCTCGACCTTGGCTGTGGCCAGGGAAGTCTGCTGCGTCGCCTGGCTGATACTAAGGATTGCCGGATTCAGGGTGTGGAGATGGATCCAGACAGTTTCTTGGAGGCTGTTGGAAACGGTGTCCCGGTCATTGAGATGAATATCGACAAAGAACTGGACCTGTTCTGCGATGACTCCTATGACGTGGTGATCCTGTCACGTACCCTGCAGGCCGTACGCCGCCCTGAGACCGTACTGAAGCACATGGTCCGCATCGCACCCACCATCATCGTGTCCATGCCGAACTTCGCCTACTGGCGTAACCGTATGGGTCTGATGTCCGGCCATGCCCCGGTGTCCAAGGATTTGCCGTACTCCTGGCATGACAGCCCCAACGTCCACTTCGGCTCAGTCAGCGACCTGGAAACCCTGTTCTCCCAACTGAGTCTTTCAGTGGTCAAGTGTGTGCCTCTGTCTGCCACAGGCCGGGTGTCAAAGATGCCCTTCGCGTCAAGAAATCTCAGTGCTGGTGCGGTTCTCTACCAGTTGCGCAATGACACATCCCTGAGGTGATTCAACAGTGGCCCAACCCACCATGTCTACCCGATCGTACCGAGGCTGGCTCATCAGTGGCGTTGCTCTGGTCGCAGGATTGCTCGTGGGCGCTGGGTTTCCGCCGTTGAACCTATGGTTTCTGGTTCCTGTGGGATTGACGGGGTTTGTTCTGGTGAGCCTGGCCTCGACAACACGCATCGGTCTGCTGCGAGGATTCATCTTCGGCTTCGGTTTCAACATCCTGGCTTTCCAGTGGATCGGAATCCTTGGTGTTGGTGTTTTGGTTCTCTTCATGGCCTGGCTTGCTGTGTGGTACGCAGTGGTCGGCCTAGTCATCTCAGCGACGCGCGAAACCCCAGCCTGGGGGTTTGCCGGGGTCACAGCGTGGATGGGCGCAGAGTGGGCGTGTTCACGCTGGCCAGCAGGAGGTTTCGGCTGGGGGAGACTGGCTTACACCGCGGTGGGAACTCCGATCGATGGTTTGTTTCCCTTTATCGGTTCGACGGGGGTATCGCTGATCATCATCTCCACCGCTGTACTGATTGCCTTCGTGGTTCGTCCGATGATGACCTCAGAGTCTTCGCTGCGTCGTCTTCACCCGGTTCCTGCTGCGGTCCTGGGAGGTGTGCTCCTAGTCACCGGCGGCGCTGGAGTCATGGGCAGAAACTATGATCCACCAGTGGACGGCTCCGAGATCACAGTTGCTGTGGTTCAGGGCAACGTCCCAGGTGTGGGAATCACGGCCCTGGGTGAGATGTACACCGTAGAAAACAATCACTTGTCTGAAACAATCCTGCTCGCCGCCAAGATTCGTACTGGCGTGGTTGATCAACCGGATTTCGTTGCTTGGCCGGAGAACTCCACAGCCACGGACCCCTTTATCCACCAGAAAACCACAGACATCATCGGGATTGCTCTCGATCTCGTTCAGGTGCCTATCCTCGTCGGAGCCATCACCCTAGGCCCTGGGGAGAATGAACGCCAAACCACGGGACTATGGTGGACGGTGGATGAGGAAGTGACCGCTAGGTACGCCAAGCGTAACCTCGTACCCTTCGGTGAGTGGATTCCGCTGAGATCTATTCTCGAACCGCTGATCGAGGATCTGAAGTACGTCGGCCCCGAGTCTATTCCCGGCACAGGCCCCGGAGTTCTCAATGTTGAGGTTTCGCAGGGCTCCCTGCGGGTTGGAGACATCATCTGCTTCGAGTTGGCCTATGACTCGACCTTCGACCAGATGATACTCGGTGATGACACCACCGGTGGGGGAGGCCAAGTGCTCGTCGTGCAAACCTCGAATGCGATGTTTACTGGCACGCACCAGATGGCTCACCAAGACCACATCACCCGAGTACGGGCCATGGAGTCACGCAGGGAGATTCTGGTGGCTACTACGAACTCACTGGCAGGCTTGGTGGACTCCCATGGCCGCATCGTGTACGCCGCGCAGATGCGAACTGCTGATTCTGCTGTTTTTACTGTGCCGCAACGGACTTTTATTACCCCTGCTGTGGCCTTCCGCCCATGGATTGATCTCGGTAGCATAGTACTACCACTTCTAGCAGGATTAGGTCTGATTCTTCTGCGTTCAAGGAGGAAAAATGAAGCTGGATAAGGTTCTTGTGATCATCCCTACCTACAACGAGGCTGAGAATATCGAAATCATCTCGAAACGACTGCGTGAAGCTGTTCCGAGTGTGGACATACTGGTCGCTGATGATGGCTCTCCTGATGGCACAGGTGAGATCGCCGATCGCCTGGCGGAGGCTGACCCACAGATCCACGTCATGCACAGAACGAAGAAGGAAGGCTTGGGTGCAGCCTACCTGGCTGGCTTCCAGTGGGGGCTTGACCGCGGGTACGAGGTCCTGGTTGAAATGGACGCCGACGGTTCCCATCAGCCCGAACAGCTCCCCGATCTCTTGGCCGCCCTAGAAGACGCAGACATGGTGAAAGGCTCGCGCTATGTTCCCGGTGGTTCTGTGGTGAATTGGCCCAAGCACCGTGAGTGGCTCAGCCGCGGAGGCAACTGGTGGACCCGGTTGATGATGGCCATCCCGGTCAAGGATTCAACAGGAGGGTTTAATGCCTTCCGCGCAGATACCCTGCGCGCCATCATGGGAGAAATCACCTCTCAGGGCTACAACTTCCAGGTAGATCTAACCTGGAACACGATCTCCAAGGGCATGACCGTCGCCGAAGTGCCTATCACTTTCATTGAACGTGAGCGCGGCGAATCTAAGATGCGCGGAATGATTGTTGTCGAGGCGATGGCCAAGACTACGACCTGGGGGATTGCCTATCGTTTCAGGCAATTGGGTGCCGGGATCAATGGGCTCTTCTCACGTTAGCTGTGACGAACTTCCTTGAGCCGATCAGTGAACATGTGCTTGAGTTCGTCCATGGAGCGGCGCTCCAGCACCATCTCCCAATGAGACTTCCCGGTGATTTTTGCCCCTTCAGTTTCCGGTACAGAGTTGGTTGAACCCATCTTCCCGCAGTGAGGACAGTCCCAGGTTGTGGGAACTGCGGCATCAGCGGCAAAGGTTCGTACAAAGGAGTGATCACTATCGCAGGAGTACGTAACCTCCATGCGCTCAGCGAACTCGGTTGTCAGTGTAACGGGACGCATTATCTTCTCCAAGGGACTCGTGTTGACACCTATGACAACGCATAATGAGATACAAATATTCCCAGCAGAGCTGTTAGCCCTCAATAGCAGATGCCCTCGAAGACTTGACCGGAATCAGAACACAGAAGCCCGCAAAGAGAATCAGGGCGATGGCAAGCAAACCCCAGTGCTGAGTAGCACCGACTCCAGTGATCTTTTCCCCGAGAAAAACGAAAAGACCGAACATAGCTGGGGAGATGAAGGAGATCACGCGGCCAGTGGTGGTGTAGAGCCCAAAGATTTCTCCTGAGTGCCCTTCGGGGATGATGCGTGCCAGGAAGGATCGTGAGGCCGCCTGAGCGGGTCCGCAGAGACACGACAGCATCAGACCAAAGATCCAGAAGATCGTCTTTCCTTGGGCCACCAACTCAGCGTCGTAGGCTGGGTTAGGTATCTGACCGAGAACTGGATCGAGGATTTCCGGAGGTACGGCGTACCCAGGCTGGTGGAGGAAGAAGACCAGGACAGCACCCGCAGACAGAATACCCAGGCAAATCAGGATGACCTTCTTGGGGCCAATCTTGTCATCAAGAAGGCCGAAGAGGATGGTGACAACCCCAGCAATGAGGTTGGCGGCTGCCCCAAAGTAGATGATCTCTGTGAAGCTGAAGCCGAAGGACTGCGCAGCGATGACCGCCCCAAAAGCGAAGACAGCAGCAAGACCATCCCGAAACAGAGCAGAGGCTAGGAGGAAGTACGCTACATGGCGATCCTTCTTCCACAGGGCTGCGATGTGGCGTACGAGTGCCTTGTAGGAGCCAAGAACACCCAGCTTAGTCTTGGATATGTCACGGGGGCGATCCTTCAGTGTGAGGAAAGCAGGAATCGTGAAGAGCAAGGTCCACAACCCGCAGACAATCATCGAAACGCGAATCTTGAGGGTTTCATCGGTGATCCCGAATAACCCAACCTCAGGTTGGATGAACAGCAGGAGGATCACCAGAAGCACAACGATCCCGCCGAGGTAACCCATACCCCAGCCGAATCCAGAGATCTTTCCGACGTTCTTCTCCGTGGCTACCTGGTCGATCGTGGCGTTATAGAAAGAACTGGAGATCTCACCAATGATGGAGCCAACACCGAGCAGCACCAAGCCAAGAATCAGATAAGACGGCTTCGGAGCAATAAAGTACAGGCACATCGAGATCAATGCCAGTGCCCAGGTAAGAAGGCGCATATTGCGCACCAGGTGACCTGAACGATCAGCCGATTGGCCAAGGACCGGGGCAATCAGTGCAATGGTGATTCCTGCGATGGTGGTCGAGATCGACAGTGCGACCGTTGGCCCATTGGTCCTATCAGGGTCCGCACTGAAGAATGGTTGAGTGATATAGACAGCAAAGACGAAGGTGGTAATCACCGTGTAAAAGGGCTGCGTACCCCAGTCCCACAGGGCCCACCCCAAAACTCGTGTTGGTTTGGTCGAGGTGTTCTTGGATAACGCTAGAACTTCCGGCTCACTATGGCTCATGAACCCTCCCATTTATTGTGACTGATGAGGACATCCTTGAGCAGATCTGGGCGGTCAGTGATGATCCCGTCAACCCCCCAGGCGACCAGTTTGTCCATTTCCTTGGGATCATTGACCGTCCAGGCGTGGACGACCCTGCCCAATTGGTGAGCCCGCCGAATGGAATCGGGGGTCAGAACAGGGAACCTCAGTGATCCGATCCGGTTCAGACGCGGAACCTGGACAGCAACTCCAGGAGAGGCGATGATCCGCCTGGCTCCGGGGATCAGCGTGGTCCACAAGGCTCCCAGAGGGGCCATAGCGGTGGGAATCCTGCCTCGCGTACGGGCACGGAAATGAGAGATTCGTGTTTGTGAAAAAGAGACAACAAGAACGCGATCCGCAAGTTTGTGAGCGCGGATAGCAGCAACGAGTGGTTCCACCGCATCAGCAGTTTTCAGATCGATGTTGAAGCGGATATCGGGCAGAGCTTCGACCACCTCATCGAAGAAGGGGATGGGTTCGCCGCCGACTCGCATTGTCGAGACTTCCGCAGAGGTGTGATTCCTCACCGGTCCCGCGACGCTGGCTAGCCGTTCCATGGAACGGTCATGGAACACCACCAATCGGTGATCCTTGGTTGCTTGAACATCAGTCTCAATGTAACGGTAGCCCAAGGCAATCGCCTGCTGGAAAGCATGGAGGGTATTTTCTTTACCCAAGTTCGGCATGTAGGTTGACCCACCCCGATGGGCCATCGCAATAAAACCTGTTCTCAGATAGGGATAGTCTGCTGCAATCATCGATTCTGCCAGCCTGCACCATTATTCACCCGTTCATTCTTCAACATATAACGGTCTCGGTCAATTAGCCGCCACGGCGTGGTCACTGCCGTTCATCAAAGGTTAAACAGAGAATAATGGAGGTTTATGACCACCTTATTGTCGATCCAGTCTTCTGTTGCGTACGGGCATGTGGGTAATTCTGCTGCCGCGTTTACTCTGATGCGGATGGGAGTTGAGACCTATCCTGTCCTGACAGTCCACTATTCGAATACGACGAGTTACGGTTCCTGGAAAGGCCCAGTGCTGTCTGCGCAAGATGTGATGGACGTGATCACCGGAATTGATGAGCGCGGAGCACTGAGCGGTGTTGATGGAATTCTTTCAGGATTCCAGGGTTCCGAGGTGATGGGGGAAACTATTCTTTCAGCAGTAGCCCTTGTCAAACAGCGTAATCCGAAGGCAGTGTATTGCTGTGACCCTGTGATGGGTGACGTGGGACGTGGCATGTATGTTGCACCCGGGATTCCCGAATTCCTGCGCGACCGGGTCGTACCGAATGCTGACATCGTTACTCCCAATCAATACGAACTGGACTTCATCACCAACAGGACAACGACATCTCTGACGGATGTCTTGGCGGCAATCGACGCAGTCATTGCCCAAGGCCCGCGTACTGTTCTGGTGACCTCAGCTATCGCAGATGATGCACCTGCGAACTCGATTTCCATGGTTGCCGCGACCAAAGATGAGGCGTGGTTGGTGTCGACTCCGCTCATTGATCAGGTTTTCACAGGCTCCGGAGACATGACCACAGCAGTCTTTTTCGCGCAACTGTTGGAAACCGGGAGACTCGATTCAGCGTTAAAGACAACCGCCGACGTTGTGTACTCGGTGCTGTATGCAACTGCGCAGTCAGGTCGGCGAGAACTTGCCTTAGTTCAAGCCCAAGACCAGATCGTGAATCCAAGTTTTTCCTTCGAGGTACGCAGGATCCGCTGACCGTCTCACTGGAGGAAGGATGTGATGTTGGCGCCGAGAGCGTTGAGGCGCTCGGGGAGTTCTTCATAGCCTCGGGAGATGACATACGTGTCTTCTAACACCGTCTCTCCGCGTGCTCCCAAGGCTGCCAAAAACAAACATACTGCTGGTCTCAGAGCGGGAGGACACACAATTTCGCCGCCGCCGCGCCAGCGGGTAGGCCCAACAACCATCACACGGTGAGGGTCCAGCAGCGTCAGGTTCGCTCCGAGTTTGTTCAGACCAAGCAGGTGAATCATGCGGTGTTCATAAACCCAGTCGAAGATGGTGGTGGTCCCTTGAGCCATCGCTGCGATCACCGCGAAGAAGGGCAGGTTATCGATATTGAGCCCCGGGAAGGGCATGGGATGAATCTTGTCGACCGGAGCAACGAGCTGTGAGGGTTTGACGTTGAGGTCAACTAGTCGAGTCATCTGATTATGCGAGAAGTACTCCTGCGACATCGAATAGTTCAGTTTCATCGAGTCCAGGACAGCCAACTCTATTTCGAGAAACTCGATGGGTACGCGGGTGATCGTTAGTTCAGATTCGGTGGCCACCGCCGCAGTCAACAGACTCATAGCCTCAATGGGGTCCTCAGAGATGTCATAGGAGACATCCTCATCGACATCATCAATGCCATGGATGGTGAGCGTGGTCGTTCCGATTCCCTCAATGACAACCCCAAACCGGGTTATGAAATCGCAGAGATCCTGAACCATATAGTTCGAACTGGCGTTTCTGATCGTGGTCACACCTGGGGTGAAGGCGGCCGCCATCACAGCGTTCTCCGTGACCGTATCACCTCGTTCAGTGAGGGTGAACGCACGGATTGAGGTGGTCGGAGGTACCACATCACAGTGGTAGTAGCCTTCTGTGGCTTCGACTGAAAGTCCAAGATGGCGCAGAGCCTGGAGATGGGGTTCCACCGTACGCGTGCCTAAGTTACATCCACCGGCATAGGGGAGTGTGAAGGCAGTAAAACGGTGCATGAGCGGCCCGAGGAAGAGCAGAATACTGCGAGTACGCCGTGCTGCCTCGACATTCATCGACGCCAGATCGAGTTGCTCTGGGGGAGTGATCGTGAGGTCTTGTTGATTGTCACTCCATTCGCACTCGACTCCGATACTGGTCAATACCTCCACAATCCGGTTGACTTCCTCGATGCGCGCGATACCGCGCAGGGTCGTACGGCCTCGATTCAGCAGTGATGCGCACAGAGTTGACACAGCCGCATTCTTTGATGAACGGGTCTTAATGGTCCCGTGAAGGCGGCGTCCGCCCTCAATGGAGAGATTCATAGCTCCGCTTCCGGGAGTGATCAACTGCTTGCCTAACACCGAAGAGATTCTATTCAGCATCTCAAGGGAGAGATTTTGGTTGCCCGCTTCGATTCGCCCAATGGCAGACTGGCTGGTGCCCAGGGACTTGGCCAAATCTGATTGAGTCATGTTCATGGAATGGCGAGCGTCCTTCACGAGGAGCCCGATTGTCTGTGCAGATGTCACCATAAAGGTAGAATATATCATAAGTGAGATAATGGTGTTTCCGACCCGCGATCTAAGCGTACGGAGGGTAAACCTATGGTCCAGCCCATTCTGCAAGATAGGGGGTTGGATATAGAGTAGCTTCATGACACACTTCGATGCGGTTATCCTTGGGGCCGGACCGGGCGGATATGTCGCTGCAATTAGGTGTGCTCAACTCGGCATGAAAACAGCAATTATTGAGAAACAGTGGTGGGGGGGCGTATGCCTCAACGTTGGCTGCATCCCAGCAAAATCCTTGCTGCACAATGCCGAAATGGCTCATCTTCTTCGCGACGAAAAACTGGCCTACGGGATTACTGGGGATGTCAAGTGTGATTATTCGGCGGCCTATACTCGGTCACGCAGTGTGTCGGATCGGATGGTCAAGGGAGTTCGCTTCCTGATGAAGAAGAACAAGATCACCGAGTACAGCGGATGGGCAACTTTCAAGAACGCCAAGACTCTCTCGGTTGCCCAAGACAATGGGGTCGTGGAGACACTGACCTTTAATGCCTGCATCATCGCAACCGGGTCTGTTCCTAAACCCTTACCGGGAGTTGTGGAGGGGCCTCGCATCCGTACCTATGAAAAGCAGATCCTGTCATCCACCCTGCCGGCATCCATCGTCATCTGCGGAGCCGGAACTATCGGTGTTGAGTTTGCTTACATCATGGCCAGTTACGGCGTGAAGGTGACCTTAGTGGAGGCTGCTGATCGTTTGCTGCCGAGCGAGGATCCAGAGATTTCCTCCGAGGTCGCCAAAGCCTATCGAGCCATGGGGATCACCCTGCTCACCTCCCATTCAGTACGAGGAGTCACCCAGGATGTGACCTCTGCTCGGGTCTATGTGGCTCCGGTGCCTGGGGGAGAGACCTATGTTGTTGATGCGGAACAGGTGCTGGTCACAGTCGGCTCCACGCCTCGAACCCATGGGTACGGTCTGGAAACCACCGGAGTCTTTGTCACCGAACGAGGGGCCATTGAAGTCGACTCCATGATGAGGACAAGCCAGAGAAGCATCTGGGCTATCGGTGACGTGACAGGTAAGTCGATGCTCGCTCATACGGCCACTGCCCAAGCTGTGATTGCCGCAGAGAACATCGCGGGAATGGCAACCACACCCATCGACTACGACATGATTCCGCGGACAATCTGTATTCAACCTCAAGTGGCAGCCTTTGGATATACCGAGGCGCAGGCCAAGGCTAAGGGATTCAACGTCAAAGTCTCGAAGTTCCCTTTCTCAGCCAGCGGAAAGGCGTGGGGGATAGGTGCCGCCCATGGTTTCGTCAAGATTGTGGCAGATGCTCGGCACAATGAGATCGTCGGGGTTCACATGGTCGGTCCCCAAGTCAGCGAACTGCTGCCAGAACTGGTTCTAGCCCGCACATGGGATCTGACAACCGACGAGATCTCTCGTACGATTCATGCACATCCGACCTTGTCAGAAGCCATTATGGAAGCCGCACAGGGGATTTCCGGGCACATGATCAACTTCTGAATTATTCACCGAGCCCAGTTCCAACTTTCCTTGCTGTTTCAATCCAGTCGTGGTCGGTTGGTACTAGTTTCAGCTTTCCGGCGACGTCCTCGAGGGGGACAGGGACGGTATCTTGACCTCGGGCAGCTAATAAGACACCGAATTCGCCCTTATTGACGAGGTCGGCAGCCGTTGTTCCAAATCGAGTGGCTAACAGGCGGTCTTCGGCACAGGGCGTACCACCGCGCTGGACGTAACCAAGGATTGTGACTCGTGTCTCCAGACCGGTTGAGGCTTCCAACTCTCGGGCAAGTTTGAAAGTGTGCTCACGCTGGGAGTCCACCACATGGGCTAAGTGAGTCTTCGCTGCCCGCAGGGATTCGGGAGTCTTTGCTGTGTCGACTAGGAGTTCTGCAGCATTCATATCGGCAGTGTCCTTGACATTTCTGGCTCCTTCAGCCACGGCGATGACAGAGAAGGTGCTTCCATGGGAGATTCGTGTCTTGATCGTGGCTGTGACAGATTCAACTGTGTAGGGAATCTCAGGGATCAAGATGATGTCAGCACCACCGGCAATCCCAGCACCCAGCCCAAGCCAACCTGCCCGATGTCCCATCACCTCAGCAAGGATGATCCTATGGTGGCTGTGAGCCGTACTGTGAAGCCGGTCGATAGCTTGCGTAGCGATGTCAAGAGCCGTGGCGAACCCGAAGGAGGTATCCGTACCATAGATGTCGTTGTCAATGGTCTTCGGCAGCGAAATGACGTTGATACCGGCATCGCAGAGCTGCTTGGCGTTCTTAACCGTACCGCCGCCGCCCAGCATCACCAGCGCATCAATCTTGAGGGCTTCGAGATTCTCCTTGACCTGGCCGATCATGTTACGGGTCTCGCCATTGACGACGTACTTGTTGACTTTGTCGCGGCTAGTGCCCAGAATCGTACCGCCGGTGGTCAGGATTCCAGACAGCGCAGCAGGAGTCAGCTCCATAAAGCGATTCTCCACAAGGCCCTGGATTCCGTCACGGAAACCAATCAGCTCCATTCCATAATGACTGATCGCCGTCTTGCCAAAACCACGAATAACAGCATTCAGTCCAGGAGCATCTCCGCCGGCCGTCAGAATCCCAACGCGCTTGGCCGCAGTAGCCATGTCCAGCCCTTTCTACTTTTTGGATGCATAAGCACCAAAATCCATTCTTTCACCACCAGCACAGAGGATCTAGGAAAATACATACCAATAGACCGAATTTCCCCCTAAGGCACTAGACCGATAATGTACATTATGACATTTCGCTTCGCGAATGTCATAATGCAACCAGCCCCCACCCTCCCAAGCCCCAACTCCGGGTCCCAGACTCCACCCTCCAGACTCCACCCTCCAGGCTCCACCATCCAGACTCCACCCTCCAGGCTCCACCCTCCAGGCTCACACGCTGCGGTGGGTTTTGTGGTTGCGGTGGGTTTTGTGAGGCTTCCTCTGCATTGTGGTGGGTTTTGTCTTTGAACGGTGACAAAACCCACCGCCAGAAAGTGGATGCACTGTTTTGCCACTGATTCGCCCAGCAGAACCCACCGCAGCATCCCCAACACCAGCAAACGCACCACCCACCGCAGCATCCCCAACACCAGCAAACTCACCACCCACCCAAGGAGTGCGCAGAAGCCTAACCGATCAACCCATCCCCACTTGAGGTGCAGCAAACCCAACCACCAACCCAGACACCCAGCGAAGTAGCAGCATCCAGGTGAACTCTCGCCACGATCGCGACAACAGCAAAAGCCGAGCACCTGCTCAAACCCAAGAACCCCCCTGGGGGGGTTCGCGGGAGCCGGGGGGGAAAAGGCCCACCACCACAACGGCACCGACACGAACATGACAAAAAGGACTGGGCGAATTCAAGGGGTCAACGCAACACTGCTGTTTTCGTTGGGTCTAATAATAAGTGGAACAGAGGGACGGTTCCGATGTTTCACCCTGTCAGACACACAATACCTGAGCGGATTTCAGGTTTCTGCAATGAATTCGTCACTTGGCAAGGTCGTTTGACAGCGTGAAACATCGGAACCGTCCCTCCATTTCGGTCCCTCTGTTTCGCCTCTATGGGAGCCGACTCGTCTGGCACATTGATTGGTTGACCCCCTCCATCCGATGTGATCCTCATTCCTGTGGTGGGTTTTGTCAACAAAACACGACAAAACCCACCGCAGGACTGAGGATGGTGACAGAACCCACCGCAGTGCAGAGGATGGTGACAGAACCCACCGCCAGAATGAGGATTGGCTGCTGTGCACGGGGGTTTCTTGGCACTAGGATGTTGTGCATAGGAATCACTTTCAATGATGGGAAAGACATTATGGTTCACAAGGTTGCAATTCTTACTGCAGGGGGATTTGCCCCGTGTTTGTCGTCGGCTATGGGTGGGTTGATTCAGAAATATACTGAGGTCTCCCCCGGCACGGAAATCATTGCTTACAAGCATGGATACCAAGGTTTGCTGACTGGGGAATACTTTGAGGTGAGCGATGTTGTCCGGGACAACGCGCAACTATTACATCTTTATGGAGGCTCCCCTATCGGGAACTCGCGTGTGAAGCTGACGAATGCCAAAGACTTGGTGGCACGCGGGCTGGTTGCTGAGGGAGAAAATCCGCTGAAGAAGGCGGCAGACCGTCTGGAAGCTGATGGGGTCGATGTGCTGCATACTATCGGCGGTGATGATACGAACACCACTGCCGCTGATTTGGCTGCCTTCCTCGCTGACCATGGGTACGGTCTGACTGTTGTGGGCCTGCCGAAGACGATTGATAATGACATCATTCCTATCAAACAGTCTTTGGGTGCTGATACAGCGGCTGACATGACGGCTCGTTTTGCCAAGAATATCCTTGCTGAGCATAATTCCGGGGCCCACCAGCTCATCATCCACGAAGTGATGGGACGTCACTGCGGGTGGCTGACTGCTGCCTCAGCAATGAAGTACCGCGCCTGGTTGGATACCTGCCAATGGCTGCCTGAGATTGGGCTGAGCCGTGACGCCTGGGATATCCACGGCATCTTCGTCCCTGAGGACGACTTCGACCTCGAAGAAGAAGCTGAGCGTCTGCGTGAGGTTATGAACACCGTCGGTAACGTCAATATCTTCCTGTCTGAAGGGGCTGGTGTTGAGACGATCATCCACGAGATGGAAGCCCGCGGCGACAAGGTGCCTCGCGATGCCTTCGGTCACGTACGTCTCGAGCAGGTGAATCCCGGCGCGTGGTTCGCCAAGCAGTTCTCACACATGATCGGTGCGCAAAAAGTTATGGTTCAAAAGTCGGGCTACTATTCACGTTCAGCAGCAGCCAATGACTTCGATCTGGCCTTGATCAAGTCCATGACTGACATGGCTGTCGATTGTGCCTTGGACGGTGTGGCAGGTGTGATCGGTCATGATGAGCAGGACAATGACACCCTCAAGCCCATTGATTTTGCGAGAATTGCTGGTGGCAAGGCCTTTAATACCGCGCAGGATTGGTATCTGACAATGCTTGATGAGATCGGGCAGCCAGAACCAACTCCAGCAACGCATTCAGCACACTAAGAACACCGAGTCGGTGCAGCCTACCTCAAGGAACGAGACTCGGTAGCCTTGATCTGAGCCTGCGCACGCTTAATAGCGCCATAGGTAGTCATCGAATTGTCTCCGGCATCGCGAGCAGCCTGCAGGTCCAGCAGTGCTCGGCGAGCCTCGTCGACATTGATGTCCAGAGCCAGTGCCGCGTACGGAGAAATGATGGCTGTGAGATCCATACCCACGGAGACGAATCCCCCATCGACTGCAATGACGTGGCGCGAACCATCCGCGGCTGTGACCTCAGCCGTACCCACTCCGAGCGTTGCGATGAGAGGAATGTGGTGGGCAAGGATGCCCACCTCTCCCTCTGTGGTCATAGCCGTCAGTTGAGTCGCCTCGCCTTCCCAGACGAGCCGATCCGCAGAGACGATCTCAACATTGAAGGTTTCGGCCATTACAGGTTCTCCTTGAGTTCAGCCGCCTTCTTCATCACGTCTTCTATTCCGCCAACGTTGAAGAATGCCTGCTCAGGTACGGTATCGACTTCACCGCGGCAGATCATCGAGAAGCCCTCGATCGTGTCGGCCAACTCAACAGTGGAGCCTTCAATACCGGTAAACTTCTCAGCCATATAGGTGTTCTGGGACAGGAACTGCTGGAGACGACGAGCCCTGGCAACGACGATCTTGTCTTCTTCAGACAGTTCGTCAACACCGAGGATCGCGATGATGTCTTGGAGTTCCTTGTTCCTCTGGAGAATCGACTTCACCTCAACAGCGGTGTCGTAGTGCACCTGAGAGATGTACTGCGGGTCCAGGATACGGCTCGACGATGTCAGCGGATCCACAGCCGGGTACAGACCACGAGACGCAATGTCACGGCTGAGCTCGGTCGTAGCATCCAAGTGAGCAAATGTCGTTGCCGGTGCCGGATCGGTGTAGTCATCAGCAGGGACGTAGATAGCCTGCATCGAGGTAATCGAGTGACCGCGTGTCGAGGTGATGCGCTCCTGCAACTGACCCATTTCATCAGCCAGGTTGGGCTGGTAGCCCACAGCAGAGGGCATGCGACCCAGTAGAGTTGATACCTCTGAACCGGCTTGGGTGAAACGGAAGATGTTGTCGATGAAGAGCAGTACATCCTGGTTCTGGACATCACGGAAATACTCGGCCATCGTTAGCGCTGATAGCGCCACACGAAGCCTAGTTCCCGGCGGTTCGTCCATCTGCCCGAAGACCAGCGCGGTGTCCTTCATAACACCGGCTTCAATCATCTCGAAGATCAGGTCGTTACCCTCACGGGTACGCTCCCCTACCCCGGCGAAGACTGAGGTGCCACCGAAGTTGTGAGCAATACGGTAAATCATCTCTTGGATGAGAACCGTCTTGCCAACGCCGGCGCCTCCGAACAGACCAATCTTTCCACCCTGAACATAGGGGGTCAGAAGGTCAAGAACCTTGATGCCTGTGTGCAGCATCTGGGTCTTGGGCTCCAGAGCATCGAAGGGTGGCGGATCGCGGTGGATCGGCCATCTCTCCTTGATTTCAAGCCCGGTGATGTCCTCGTTCAGGCACTCACCCGTCACATTCCACACTCTGCCTTTGGCGACGTCACCGACAGGTACGGTGATCGGCCCGCCGGTATCGCGTACCTCGGCTCCTCGTACCATACCGTCCGTCGGCTTCAGCGAGATAGCGCGGATAATATTGTCACCCACATGGAGTTCAACCTCCAGGGTAATCTCGCGCGCTGCTTCGCCCGTACCGACATTGACCTTCAAAGCATTGAGGATGTCTGGCATCTGGTCTGGGGGAAACTCAACATCCACCACATGTCCGATTACTCGAACCACACGGCCAACCCCG
>Ga0123356_10001938_pt1 | contig 22394 bp, 19 predicted proteins | sample TergutEmb28metaG_2_FD_92546 | JGI IMG/M metagenome (GOLD analysis project Ga0123356, IMG submission 92546) | Embiratermes neotenicus P3 segment gut microbial communities from Petit-Saut dam, French Guiana - Emb289 P3 | ecosystem: Host-associated > Arthropoda: Insects > Digestive system > Gut ...
CATCAGTTCGGGCGTTTGGATTGTAGGCGCGAGTGGATTTGAACCACCGACCCCTACCGTGTCAAGGTAGTGCTCTAAACCCCTGAGCTACGCGCCTGTGTGGATATACACAGTTCAAGAAGACCCCAGAGCAACCGCACCGGGGAATTGAAGTTTGCGTGATATCCCAACACTGGCCCGGCTGTCAAGCAAAGTTCCAACATCGGTTTTCCAGAGACTCGAGCCAGCTTCCAACCAAGTCTCAAACCATCGTCAAAATGGCATCTATCGCTTGTTTTATGCCGACCCATACTTGACCAATCGACGCGTCACACATGTAGGCAGGCGTGGAAACTATGGCGTTGGCTTTGTCGATGGCGATTCCGGTGACGGGTGCTTCCACATGCTTTGCACCCATTTGTTCGATGTGCGCTGCGGTACCTGGATCGCTGCCAATCGTCAGAGTTGGGTGGTGTTCTGCGCCGAGTGATTTGGCGATGAGCACTGGTGCAATGCAGACGGCGCAGATGGGTTTCTTCGCGGCGTGGGCTGCTTTGATCAGGGCATCGACTTGTGGATCCACGGTGCATTCGGGGCCCTTGATGGCGTAGTCGCTGAGGTTTTTCGCCGCTCCGTATCCGCCTGGAAAAACGAGGGCATCGAAGTCACTGACGTTTGCTTGCGCGAGAGGCTTGATATTGCTTCGTGCAATGCGTCCTGACTCTACCAACACATTCCTGGATTCTCCTGTCGCTGGAGCCTTCGCGACATGGTTCATCACATGCATCTGCTCTTTGTCAGGAGCGAAACACTGAACTCTGGCTCCGCCGAGATCGAGCGCGAGCAACGCGAGGGTTGCCTCGTGGATTTCGGCCCCATCAAGATACCCACAGCCACTCAGTACTACTGCGACACTCTTCGTCATAACGTCACCTCACTGGGTTGAATGTGTCCAATGAAAAACTAATGCGACGACAAGATCAATCTACTTGATGGGAGCCTTTTCTTGTTGGGAGTCGACGGTGTCGATCGGTTGGTGTTAGCGGGGTCTGATCCGAGGCGGCGTCGTTGATGTCGATGTGGATGTCGATGTGGAAGTCGGCGGTGGGGATGTTGATGTCGACGTCTGAGTTGCTGTGGATGGCGGTCTTATCGGTGGTCTTCTTGTTGAAGTCGATGTGGATGTGGTTGTGGTTGCTGGCGGTGGAGTTGTTGTGGTTGCTGGCGGTGGAGTTGTTGTCGATGGCGGCGGTGGTGGTGGAGGGGTTGTTGTAGTCGGGGGTGGTGTGGTTTTCGTCGGTGGCGGAGGTGTAGTTTTGGTCGGTGGCGGAGGTGGCGGAGGTGGCGGAGGTGGCGGTGTTGGTGTCGCGGTTGGCCATGCTGTTGTTGCTGTCGGCATGTCCCAACCGGGCGGAACAGGTGAAGTGTTGTTTCCGCCGGGCTGGATCGTTGCCGTCGGCACATACGCATGTTGTCCCGACTTGCCGTCGTCCGAGCTGGACGATGAACCCCTGATGGCAAGCACAATGACCACCACCACTCCGGCGAACGCGGCCAGTCCGAGGCCTATACCGAAGATGGCACCAACTCTTCTGTTGGATGATTTGCGTGCCGATGGAGCAGGCGGGAGATTGCCGATTGCACCCGGCGCGATCAAAGGAGGCGCGATCAAACCAGGTGCGCCCATTCCGGGTGCTCCCATTCCAGGTGCGCCCATTCCAGGTGCTCCCATTCCTGGATACCAAGCACCCGCCATCGGCACTGCTGGAGCCATTGCTCCCCCTGAATCCATCGCGACAACTGTGCCCCCCGCACGCATCGCCCCCATCGCTCCCATCGCACCCATCGGGACTATCGGAGAGGCCACGGTCCCGGTTGGTGGCGGAACACCCATCGCCCCCATCGGAACCATCGGAGAAGCCATGGTTCCGGTTGGTGGCATCGGAGCCCCCATCGGTCCGATTTGCTGCATCGGTCCAGTTGGTCCCATCTGTCCCATTGGGGATGCGACTGGCATCGGTGCCTGACCAACGGGCGCACCGCCAACGGGTGCCCCGCGAACCAGCCCATACATATCCACTGGCACCATCGCGCCCATTGGTCCGGTCCGCGCGACTGGTCTGGTCGGCATTGGAAAAGCTTGCGCGACGCCTGTCAGTAGTGGATCTGCTCGAACTGTTTGGGATGCACCGCTCGCTCCTGCTGGCATCGCTGGAGCGACCGCAAGGGAATCGTCGCCGGGGACTGTTCCTCCCTTGCGAACCACTCCGCCGAACCCGTCATCGGGGTTGCTGGGATTGTTGGGGGGACCCGGTATCCCGCCTGCTCCGAAGTATCCAGGTGGTCTGTTCATTTCATGCGTTTCCTGTGCATTTGTGCGGGATCCTGTCTTCGCGAAAACATGTGTTCTCGGCTTATCACGATTGAACCGCCAACCAACATTCGATCGGTCCCAATTCCCTCTCCACGAAAAAACTGCCACAATGGCATACCCTGCAAGGGGGATTAATCCCCTCGCAAACGTATTGTGTGCCATCACGAGCTTACGGCGTAGTCACGCTGCTTTGCTGATCAAGGAGAAAACGATGCGTCGGAAAACACCGATATCACCGATAACACCGATAACACCGATTGGAATCATATCGGCCGCAGCCACCATTCTCGTCGTTGGCTGCACAATCGTGGATGCAGACCCCCCTCCAGAAGCCGACGCCGGTGACGGCGATGCCGACGTAAGCACCGTCGACGATGGCTGCCATGGCGTGTCAACCCTCGGCGAATGCGTGAATGCAACGACAATCCGAACATGCATGCTCGTCGACGGCAACACCAGCGACGACCACACTCGCGTTGTCGAAAAAACATGCCCTCCTGATAGAACATGCCAACAAGGGCCAAACGGTGCCGAATGCGCCGTCGTAGGAACATGCCAGAACGGCGACGTCAAATGCGGCGCTAACCTGAAATCGGTCCTCACCTGCGAAGGCTCAGGTGATGACTCCCACTGGGTCACCACCCCATGCGACACCGACGAACAATGCCACCCCGGTTCACCGGACTCCCCAGCAAAATGCATCCTGATGCCATCACAAGGAGGGGGGACATCCCACGAATACACTCTTTCTGGACGCGTCCAATACGAATACCGCCCAGTCCGAGCCGACGGCAAAGGGTGGGGAGCCATCGACGTTCAAGAAATCCGCGATTTGTACGTCACCATCTACGACGACAACGATTTTATCGGTGCCGCCCTCACTGGATATGACTCTGTCAGCGGTCAATTCCTAGCTGACCCGGGAGCGTTCGTCGCAATTCTCACCCGCGAAATGCGAGGACCAACACAAGTGTGGGGATGGCCCCTAGTGTTCAACTACGACACCGGACAACCACTGATGGCCGTCGCAAAACTCACCAACAAGGACCCATTCAAGGCCGCCGAGGACGCAACGGACTACTGGGCTTTCGGCAAAACCATCGACCACACAAAAGCCGACATGGGAACTTGGACAATCCCCGAATCCCAAGGATCAGCCGCACTCCACATCTTCAGTTGGATCGACTACGGACTGCTCCGATCCACCGTCATGCCCAAAGATCAAATGTCCCTGGCAGTATTCTGGGATCCCGACGTCGGAACCCCATCCTGCGGCGCATGCTTCTGTGGCCCGGGTTGCGGTGGCGCACAAATCCGATACGGCGAAACGGCAAAAGAAACTGACTACTACGATTCCTGGATCGTCCTTGGGGGACCGAAAAAGGACGGCGAAACCCAGTGGTCTCGCGCTGTCATCTCCCACGAGTACGGGCACTACGTGATGCAAAACTACTCAAAATCCCCCGGCGAAGGCGGCGTCCACTACGTCAACGCCGCATCAAAACCAGGCCTCGCTTACAGCGAAGCGTGGGCAACCGCTTTCGGACAAACCAACATCTGGAGTCCGCTCTACGTCGACGAACAATCCGGGACATTCTTCTGGGTCGACATATCCAAGTACACCTATTCTGGCGGTGCTCTCGCAATGCCTAACCCCAACGGGCCAATCGACCAGAACGTCAACGAAAACATCGGCGCTGGCATGATCTGGAAACTCTTCGTCGACCCCGCAACCGACCCACATGGAAGAAATCTCGGCGACGAAAAGGTGTTCGGTGCCCTAACATACCCACCGCTCGTCAACGGATCATTCAACCGAGGCTACAAAACAGTCGATCTGATCGACTTCTTCGATGCCGCCATTTGTTCCGGAAACGCAAGCATTGCTGACATTGACGCCGTCACGAAAACCACCGGGTTTCCGTATGACGCCTCAAAAAGACCGTGCAAGTAACCACGGCGCATAGTGCTATCAACAACCATGAGGAATATGAACATGAATAAGTCGAATCGCTGGATAAGCGCAGCAATGTTGTGCGCCACGGTCGTATGCGCCACAGTCGCCATCGCAGCCTGCTCAAGCGACCAACCCCCTCCTGTCGACCCATCATTCTCACCAGCCGGACCAACAAGCGGTATGTCAGCCCCCGTAATCCTCAACCTCCAAGGACCCAACCCAATCCCCAACGGCGGCCCAATCACACTCGACCTCGAAATCGTCGCCAACGAACCCATCCAAGCACCAGTCTCACTGATCGTCAGAGTTCCACCAGGAACCCAACTAGTTGGCGGAGCACCAAGCGAAACCCTCTCCCTACCCCAAGCCGGGCGATACTACCGACGGTTCGTTGTTCAAACCCAAGGTCGACTCACACAACCGGTGATCGTAGAAGCCGACGCCCAAGGACCGAACAACAGTTGGGGATTCCATGCGCGACGGGAGTACCCTGAAGCTGCGCAAACTCCTATCACGCCGCAGAGACACCCAGGCGGACGCCCGCCGGCCGTGCGGCCATAGTTCGCCCTCAGTTCGCCTTCAAAACTCGCCCTCAAAGCTCGCGCAAGTCTCATTGCAAAGAGACCAACACAAGCACAATCCCGACCAGCACAACCACCAACACCAGCGCGCACACCGCCAACACAACCACCACGATACCAACAACCCCCGGCGTTCCTGTGGTTCGACGCTCCTGCACCCGCATTTGCACGGTGGGCGTCACGCAAATCGCGGACGGCATGCTGGGTCCCGTGGTGTGGTCACTAGTGTAGTCATCACTAGCCGACACCAAAGTGGGTTCAGCTCCCTCCACCGACGCCAACCTCGCTGCCGGTGCCGCTGACACCATCGGTGCCGCCATCGGTGCTGCCATCTGCGCTGGCATCGGCGCTGCCATCGGCGCTGCCATCGGTGCTGCCATCTGCGCTGGCATCGGTGCCGCCATCACCTGCCCCGTATCCGGGCGAGCCGCTGTTTGACCCGATTCGTCGGCCATCGGAATGGTCTTGCCTACGGTCAAACGCGGATTGCCCTGTTGAGTTGGAAAAGAACCAGACACATGCATCGCCGGTTGGGGACATGCCTGGACCGGATAAGAACCCGAGACATGCATCGCTGGTTGTTGGCCGGTGGTTTTGGGAAGCTTCATCACAGAACCAGACCAATACGAGGCCAACTCACTCCGCAGATGGGCCATGCTCGCAACTCGATCCTGCCGGTTTCTCGCGATAGCCCTATCGACAACATTCGCCAGACCATGGGGCAGATCTTGTCGATACATAGCGACTGACAACGCCCCTGTTGTCGCAATTTTCACGCTCACTTCGCCGTAATTGGTGCCGTCGTATGGACGAACCCCTGCCAGCATCTCGTACAACACAACCCCCAGCGCATAGACGTCGACGCGACCATCAATGTCCTTGCTCCGCCTGAGCTGTTCGATCGGCATGTACTGCGGAGTACCGATTGTCATTCCTGGTTGGGTGACAGCCGCCCCATGATCATTCGCCAGGACCTTCGAGAAACCAAAGTCGACAACCTTGGCCAACTCACCGTGATCAGTGGGCAGAACAAATATGTTCTCAGGCTTCAAATCAAAATGGACAAACCCCTTCGAATGCGCTTCGTGAACCGCCTGCGCAACCTGATCCACCAAACACAAAGCGCGTTCCGCATCCATTCGAGGCCCAAAACGCTGAATGACCCCCCGCAAAGTCAGACCACCAACAAGCTCCATCACAACATAGGGCAACCCATTCGCCAATCGACCCGCCCCCTCAATCCTCCCAGCATTCATCGAGACAAGCCCACTCGCTAATCTTGCCTCCTGCACCAACAAACCCGCCGTAGCCTCACTCGCAATCACACGCGCATGCCACGTCTTGATCGCATAACGCCGACCCGTCGAGACATCAACAGCCTCATAGACACAAGCCACACTGCCAACACCAATCGAGCGAACAACTTGAAAGCGCCCGTCAATCAAACTCCCGGGACAAAGCTCAGAAACCACTTTTCTCTCCGACTTGCCTTTGCATACCGACGCCACAACCCAGGTGGTCCAAACAGTGACGCGGCACTGAGTGGCTATAAGGAATCAGCACAGGATCGAGCACAGCGGCCGGCGATTGAGAATTCACTGCTCTGGTGATTGCTTGGGTGGAGGCAACGGAATAATAATCGTCGGCAGGCCAGGTATCACAAGCCCACCATCAAGTATCTTGGATATCGGGCCGCGACGTTTCCCATCGGTGCCAGCATCCTGAGGCGGAGGATGTGTCGTGGTCGTCGGCGGCGGAGGCGATGTGGTTTTCGGAGGAGCCACGGTGGTTGTCGGCGGTGGTGGAGGCGGGACGTAGGTGGTAGTCGGCGGCGGATACTCGGCCGTGGGAGCAGTTGGAGTCGTAACAGGAGGGTCCGGCGGGTACGTTGGATACGTTGGATCCATCTGTCCCAGCGTGTTCGGAAGCGGCACATCTGGGCTGTCGTAGTCATCGATAAAAGACCAAGCCGTAATGCCGATCATCCCGACAAGAATCAGCGATCCCAACAGAACTCCAATGACAACACCCGCGCTCGATTTTTTCTTGTATGACGACGCCGGAGCATGCGGAATCGCCAACGGCGGCGTCAACTGCGGCGGCGCAACCCCCGGCACAACCCCCGACACAACTGGCCCCGTGAACTGACCAGCGAACTGTCCACCATATGGATCAACGAATGGTGCCGCTCGTACAGTGCAATCAGCCACTTGAGGAACAAATCCCGTCATGGGATCGCCACCCATGACAGTTCCGGTTCCGATGGAATGAACTGGCGACTGCTCTGGATAGTACCCAGCCATTCCGGAACCCATGCAAGACTCAAGGTCGGGATCGGTGGGCGGGACTGCCCTCGACTGCATCGGCACTCCCGACGGTCGCTGCCACGACGATTCTGGCGACGATCCATCGACTGCTGACAGCGCATATGCGCCAGCCATCTGCCCAACTACCGGGGCACCAACCATCGACGGACCAACCGCCGGCGCACCAACCATCGACGGACCAACCATCGACGGACCAACCATCGGCCCAGCCACCGGAATAGCAACCAACGAGCTTGGGATTGGGTAGGACGGCCGATCAATCACATGCGGCGAAACATGCGGTTGAGCATGCTGCAAAGCATGCGAACCCACCGAGCTTGCCGCGATCGTGAAGAAGGGAAGAAGGAACCCCCTCATCTCCGCCGCACTCGCAAATCGCCCCTCACGTCTGCCCGACAACGCCCTGCCCACAATGTCGGAAATCCCTTGCGGTACCCCAGGACAAACATCCACCAACCTCGGAACCCGCCCCGACATGATTATCGCAGCCATCGTCCTCGGATCATCTGCCTGCACCGGCCTGACCCCCGAAACCATCTCAAACAGAATCACACCCAACGCAAACAGGTCAGCCCGATGATCAACCGTGTCCGCCGATATCACCTGCTCGGGCGCCATGTAGTCTGGCGTGCCCATCATCATCCCAGGACGCGTCAGCCCAGGCTGGTCATCAACCAAACTGCGAACCTTCGCGATCCCGAAATCCAACAGCTTGAGCAACGACCCATTAGGCTGCGGAACCACAAACACATTGTCTGGCTTGAGATCCCGATGGACGACATACCGCGTGTGCGCCACCTCAAGCCCATTGAGAATCTGAACAGCGTACTCAACCGCGATCGGCACCGACAACCGATGACACCTATCCAAACACTGCTGCAAACTCTCCCCCTCCAACAACTCCATCACAACATACGGCAACCCCTCAGCCGTCTGATCAACGTCAGACACACTCACCACATGCGCACTGCGAATGTTGGCGGAAATCCGAGCCTCCTGCATGAACCTGGCAACAATCGCGGGTCTCGACGCAAACTGCGGATTGAGAAACTTTAGCGCCACCCTGTTCAGCAACAACTCATGCGTGGCCTCGTATACGCTCCCCATCCCCCCTTCGCCGATGAGACGGACCAGCCGATACTTCCCGCCAACTAGTTGTCCGACCTCAGGTCCCATATTGGCCGACGCTACCAAACTAAAACCATTGATACACGACTATTCTTTGGGAGCACAATCTGCGATTGTGTATATCTCGAAAAACGCGGGTCAATTAGGTGCTACAATTGAGCGCAGATTACGAGCACCGTCTATCCCACGTAGCCTCATCCAGGCACCTGGGCGATCGCCACCAGTTTTTGGGTGGTTGCGCTTGGGAACAGCGTATCCAAACCGCGTATTCTGGTTCGTCGCGACAGAATTCGGCGAACACGATGCGCTGAATCTGACCGCCCCCTGGATCATAACATAAAACGCCTCCGTCTACGGACCACAGGGAAACTACCAACCCTCTCCGGAATCCTTTTGCGTTATCAGCCAGACCATTTTCCGACATTGTTCCGTCTGCCTGCTAAGATCTGCATCACCCATCCAACCCAAGCACCGGTGCTTCCCGAATACCGTCATAAGAATCTCCATATGTCTTCGACAATCAAGCTGTCAAACGTCTTGATGTGACTCATCAGTATTCTCTCTGAGAGCATGTTGGGACGTATGTCGCAATAGTACACGCCATCAAGTGGACACAGCTTAGTCGTATAGCACTTAAAGTGGCCAGGAAGAAATGTAGCGTTCACAGCATACTCATTCTCTCTTTTGGTCCTTTTTCTCTGCACATCGCACAGAAATATGGCGATGTGTGGAATGTCGCTTTCAACCAACCTGTTGAACATAAACTTGTCGATGAAGACTTTGTCGAGGCGGTCTTTACTCGATGTCTTTATTGAACCAATCACTCTTACTGCGTCATCAGCTGTGACAATCAGATCTCGCTGGAATGACATATCAAATTCGCGTATTCCGTCGATCGTCACCGGCACCTTGATTACGTCGGCTCGACAATCGACGCCGGTCTCGCGAATGATCAATCGAACCAAATGTTCAAATAAGTCTCCGTTCAGCTTACGGGCTGTATTGGTTTGTCCCGCTGGCAACCCATCAAGCGCAGAACCGATGCATTGCTGAATTGTATAAGTCACATTATTCAAAATCTTCCGCGCCGCAGCATCCGATTTGCCAATCGATTTCGCACAGCGCAGCAATTCTAGATACGCTCTTGATGCTTCTACGAATTCCCCTGCCGAATACATCAACCGGGAGTTGATCGGGCGAGTAATCTGGAAATTGCCATCTGCCTTGTATTGATAGAAGTGATAGTGGTTCTCATTCTGCGAAATGATTACCGCTTGAAGACTACCACCAACGAAACGCAGATACTCGGAGCAGAAGGCCACATACCCACGTATGTCGGAAAAATTGTTTTTGTCAACGACCCGATTGAATATCCGTCCCAGCTTCATCGAATGGAAACCCTCCTCCTTTGGCTTTCCCGATCGCGCTCAATCCATGCGTCAACGCGACGGTTTTCGATGGTATCAATCCGCGCGACAGACCAGCTGAGATACTCCGGCGACTCGTCACAAGCCAGCCATTTTCGCTGCAACTGCTCAGCACACACCGGCGTAGTCCCTGATCCACAAAAAGGATCGGCAACAGTGTCGCCAATACTTGAGGAAGCCAATATCAGCCTTCTCACTAACTCCTCCGGTTTTTGCGTCGGATGCGGCGTTTTTTCTAGCATACCGTTGCAGGTGGTGGGAATCTCCACCACATCATGCGGAATATCCAGCACATCTTTGGGTTTTGCTCCACCCGGATTAGGCTGCCAATTTTGATATCGTTTACCGCCATTACCGTATTGACTGCTATCCGCTTGCGGATGGCTAGGATATTTCGTCGTGTGCCCGTTGTAGGGAATGCGAACGCTATCTGTGTTAAACGTAAATGTTTTGCTCTTCCGAAAATGCAAAATGCTCTCGTGACTCCGCCCCCAATCATTGCCGAGATTTGCTTTGTTCCTGTAGTACCAAACAAGCCATCGACAGGATTTGAAGTACCTGGCGGCTGGACGCCTAAGATCTGCCAATATCTCCGAATAGCCACACACATACAACGTTCCATCGGGCTTCAACACCCTGCTCGCCTGCTCAATCCACTTCATCGAAAACTGCACATACTCGTCTTGACTTTCGAAATTATCCCAATCAGCTTTCTTAATATTGTAGGGCGGATCAGCAAATATCATGTCAACACTGGCCGTCGGCAGTGATTGCAACCACGCAATACTGTCTCCACACCAGAGTTCGCCGTGACTATGCCTGTAAAACTGCCGCGGTTCGGACCGATCCAAACACTCGCAACACCCTGCAAGCTCGGTGGCGACAATCTCCCCACTCGCACCCAAAAAACCCCACAAGGAAGCCGTTTCGCTGTTCGCTCTCGCACCCGGCATTCTATTCTACCTCCAGATCGCACGTCGATTATTGTTAACACCACAGTTGCTCGTCGAGTATCTGAACATTATCGCAATAGGTCATCAAAACCCAAGTGATGGATCCGCATAACTAACCCGAACAACACCAGACTATTCGACACAGACTCAGGCACCAATGCCATCTCGCGTGGCCTCCGCAGCAAGGTGGTTGCCCATCACAATCGCGCAGATCAACACCAAAGAACAGCACGAGACAAATACACACCAAAGCCGAAATACCTCGCTACTGTTATCATACCATTCCGCATTGAAAAACGAAAGACTTATCACCATTCAGTACGGGCAAACTGTATTGACGGCCACCAGCCAAATACCTACACTTGCGCGTAAAACAATGAAACTAGTTCACAAACCGATAAATTTGCCCCCATCACCTACGACGATACACCATCTGCCGAACCTCCTCACCCATCATCTCCGCCAAACCAGCCACCGACACGACAGCACCCAAACTCCCCTCATGATAACTCTCTACCGTTATTGTCTGACCCTCCGCCTCCTTCTGACCAACAACAACAAGATACGGAATCTTCGCAGTCTTACCATTGCGAATCTTCTTACCAAGCTTGTCGTTACTACCATCAACCTCAACAACAAAACCCGCCCGACGAAGCTCACCCGCAACAGACTGCGCATACCCAAGCTGAACCTCACCAATAGGAAGAACTCGCACATGCACAGGAGCCAACCACAACGGAAATGCACCCCCAAACTCCTCAACCAACAACCCAAAAAACCTCTCAAACGAGCCCAAAATCGCACGATGAATCATCACCGGACGCTTCCGCACATTGTCCGCATCAGTGTACTCAAGACCGAATAACTCCGGCAAATTGAAGTCCAACTGAATAGTCCCACCCTGCCATTCCCGACCAAGACAATCCCGAATCGTAAAGTCTATCTTCGGACCATAAAACGTAGCATCACCCTCCTCCACGTAATACTTCCCCCCAGCACGCTTCTCCAATACCGCTCGCAACCCACCCTCAGCCATATCCCAAATCGCATCAGTACCAATCCGCTTCTCCGGACGCGTCTTCAACCCCACAAAATAGTCAAACCCAAAGGTGTCGAGAATGTGACAACAAAAGTCAAACACACCCTCGATCTCCTCAGCGCATTTTTCAGGAGTGCAAAACAAGTGCGCATCATCCTGAGTGAAACTCCGAACCCGAAGCATCCCATGCAAAGTACCAGCGCGCTCGTACCGATACACAGTCCCAAACTCAAAGTACCGCACCGGCAAATCGCGATAACTCTTGGTCCCAACGTTATAGAGCATGAGATGACCAGGACAGTTCATCGGCTTAATCCCATAGTTGCCAAGCCCCGTTCCCACAGACTCCACCTTCGCAGAAACAGCAGCTCCAGATGAGCTGGCTGACGCCGGAGATGAAGTGCCAGCCTCCGACGAATCGATGGACTTACCAGATGATTTGCCTGCCGATTCCTCAGCACCATCACCACCAGAACCAACAGCACCATCGCGAGTGAGAAGCCCATGGTCCAGCTCATCCAGGCTGTAGACCATGAACATGTTCTCGCGATAATTCTCAAGATGCCCACTCGTCTTCCACGCATCAGTCTTCAAGATATGCGGGGTCGACAGAGGCTCGTAGGTCTTGTCGAAATGGCCGTAGCCACCCGAAACGTGAAGCTGCCACATCCAGTCCTTGAGCTTCTGCAAAACATGAGCGCCCTTCGGCAGATAGAAAGGAAGCCCAGGCCCAGCCAACTCAGGAAACTCAAAGAGACGAAGATCCTTACCCAACACCCGATGATCCCGCTTCTTCGCCTCCTCCAACCTCTTGATATGCGAGACCAACTCATCCTTCGTCGACCACGCAGTCCCATAGATGCGCTGCAACCTCTCGCGATGCTCGTCGCCACGCCAATAACTGCCCGACACGTTTGTTAACTTGAAATGCTTCAGGCCCTCCGTGCTCTCCACATGAGGCCCAGCACACAAATCAACAAACCCACCGCTCTCATACAAAGTGATCTCCCCATCCTTGAGAGTCCCCACATGCTCCGCCTTCAACTTCTCACCACGCCGAGCAAAAAACTCAACCGCCTCAGCCTGAGTTATCGACTTCCTCACGAAGGGAGACTTCTTCCTCGCAAGCTCAGCCATCTTGACCTCAATCCGCTTAAGATCCTCATCAACGAAGCGATGGTCCGAATCGAAGTCGTAATAAAAGCCATCCTGCACAGGAGGCCCGAACGCAAGCCGCGTACCAGGAAACATCTCCTGAACTGCCTCAGCCATCAAATGCGCCGTGCTGTGTCGAAGCCGGTACAACAACTCCTCGCGCTCATCCCGCTCTGTTCTCTTCGCAATAATAGGCATAGTCCCAAACCCTATAATGCCAAACCAACGTCGATAATGGAAGCAACGAATCCCAGCCAAATCGACTCAATACCCAACCACCCCACCACAACACAACAAGCCCCGAACCCACAACCGCCGCCCCAACTCCCCCCACAAGCTCCACCAACCACAACCCCCTGATCCGGCAAGCCCGTCTACTTCTTCATCTACTTCTTCGACGACCGCGACAACGAAATCGTCGTGGGCACAGCCGACGTCTGCACCCCAACCGTAAACATCTCACCCGCCGCATCCTCATACACAACAGACAAAACGTTACCCAAATCTGCCTTCGCCGTCTGCTTGTACCCAACCACAGACTCGTAGAACGCCTTGACCTTGGGACCAGGATCAGTGGTTTCCAGCATGTACGCAGTCACCCCGTTGCCAGAAACTTTCTGCTTAGCCACCGCACCCGGATAACGAAACGCCGCAGGCAAATCAGAGATGTCAACGTCGGACCCCATCGCAAAAGTACTGTCCCCAACAGCTTCCTGCACCACCTTCTCCGCTGCTTTGTTCGCCAACTTCTCAGCAATGTCCCCGCAACACCCAGATACCCCAAACGCCAACACACCCGATAGCAACACCATCATCGACACGGTTGTTCTCATCTTCATTCCTTCCCTGAGCATGGGTTGTTCACAGCTCAAGCCCACTCAACATAGCGCAACGCAAGCCTATGCACGGCCCACAATCTGATCCCCACACCCACAGCTCCACCGAACAATAGAGCCGATGAAGATACGCTGCAATTGAGACTGGAATGGAAATCCCGGAAGAAAAAACAACTCAGCAGGGAAGGTTTCTGTCGAACCCGCTACGCCCCATCAACACCACGTCGACGCCACCAAGCTGCAGCCGCTGCCACCCCCAACAACAACCACGTCGACGCAAACCAGTTCGATGACTTGGTCATCGCGCAGGACCAGGAATGGGTGACATCGCCATCGCCCATGCCCGCTGAATCATCCTTGAGACAAGTCTTCATGCCCCCAGCTTCGGAACACTTGTAGCCCGACGGACACGCATTCTTGTCGCAATACGGCGCGCAGTATTGGTCCGTGCCGTCCGAGGCACACACCATCCCCGGCGCGCAGCGATTGTTGTTGTCACAGGTCGTCGCCTTCCTGCACAAATTCGTGTTCGTGTCGCACTCGTAATGATCCGGACACGTCGGTTGAGCAGCATCGCAGTGCGGAACGCAGTAGTAATGACCCATGTTCAGAATGCATTGGTGACCGTCAGGACAACTGGGATCCTCGACCGAACACGGTACATCGAAACCAGGTGTCGGATCAGGATCATCGACACCACCACCACCATCGCCACCACCATCGCCACCACCATTGCCACCACCACCCCATCCACCCGTCGCACCACTGCCTCCCGATCCACCGCTGCCCCCAGGAGTGTCTTTGCCACCAGAACCACCAGTGTTCCCCGATCCTCCGTTTCCTCCAGAAGCTCCGGTGCCCCCATTTCCACCTGTTCCGTCTGGGTACACCGTTCCATCTTCACCTGTGTAGGTGCTACCCGCAGCCTTGGCAGCTTGGTCGAGAATAGGCTTGAAGGCATCAGTGCGAGCCCACACGTTGTCGTCGCCATTGCAATCGCCGCCTCTCGACGTGACCCCAAACACCGCGTCTTTCGAAGACAGCGCGGGACCTCCCGAGTCACCTTGGCAGATGGACTTGGTCCCCACAAAGTCTACGTTGTTGGTCCCCGAAGCAAGCCCACGCACCTTGACGTTCTCACGGAAGTATCGCTGCCCGGAGGAGTTACCGTTGCTCGGATTAGTGAGGCCGTAACCCACCGCCTTGAACAACTCGTCCTGATAAGGCCCATTCTTGATCCGAATCTTCTTCGGATTTACGCCAGTCATCTTCGTCGACGTCACGATGACCGCAAAGTCATGACCACACAGACTCTTCGAACCATCGTGGTAAACCTGCTTCCCCCATGCGAGCGCAGTCACCGAACCCCCGCCACCGAAAGGATTGACCCCCTTCAGTATCGCCATCGAAGTAGGACTGAAGTCAGATTGGACATCGTTGTTGCAGGTGACGTACTCTTTGGTTTTGGACACGCAATGGCGCGCAGTGACGACCATGTATGGCGAGATCACCGTGCCAGTACACATTCCATAGGTGTCGGTGGCGTAAACCATCACCACCGCATCATTGTCTGGGTTCGAAGTGTCCTTCGTACCGCCAACGATAGGATCGTATTGATGCTCGATAGGCTCGATGTCGAATGGTTCGAGGGTCTGTCCGCAGCCACTCAGCGCGAGCACAAGCGTCGATGAAGCCAGGATAATTGATTGAGGGCGCATGGCCGAGACGTTACCTCGCACGAGGTGCGTTCGCCACCCAAACTTGCGCAAAACTTTTGGATTCCCATAACCCTAAGGCCCGCTGGACTCAGATCTGGTTTGGAACTACCCCCCGTCTCGATCCAAACACACGCATGGCAACACTCTTGCATAGACAGCGAAAAAACCTGATAGTTATCTAACCCCAATTCCGCGTTTCATGACCACCACCACAGACTCAAAAGTCACTACAAAACTCACTACAAAACCCACATTTCAGGAATATGCTGATAACTGCACCTGGTTTCACGTACAAACCAACCCAAGTATCCCCAAATATGAACAAATGACCCGTTTTCTGACCACCTGCACCACCTATTTCGCATCAACAACCATATCTATCCTAACCACAATCGCCTGCACACCAAACGAACCACCAACCAGCCCACCGTCAGAAACCCAACAAATCCCCACCACCACACAAATCGCCCCACCTAACTCCACCACATCCAACACAACCCCACCCGAAACCACACCAACTCCCGAACCCACCCAACAACCCACAACACCCTGCCCAAACGAAATGGCAAAAGTCGGCAAATCCTGCGTCGACAAATGGGAAAACCACCTCGTCACAATAGACTCCAACGGAAACGCCACCCCAGCATCCCCATTCGAAAGACCAGAACCGCAGGTCCGATACCACGCAAGATCAGCCCCCAACACAATCCCACAAGCATACATAAACAGAATCGAAGCCCAAACCGCCTGCGAAAACGCCGGAAAACGCCTCTGCTCCCTCAACGAATGGTACCGAGCCTGCCGCGGCCCACGCCAATTCATGTACCCTTACGGCGCACAAATGAACAAAAACGCATGCAACACCGGAAAACCACATGTACTGTCAATCGTACACGGAAACAACCCCCGACGATGGAAATACGACGAGCACTTCAATGATCCAAAACTCAACCAAGAACCAGGGTTCCTCGCAAAAACCGGCGAATACGAAATGTGTACCAGCGGCTACGGAACAAGCGACATGGTAGGAAACCTGCACGAATGGATCAGCGACACCGTCGACGACTCCCTCGAAACAAAAATCCCCCTACGCGACGACATCCGAAGCAAAATCGAAAAAAACACCGGACACGGAATATTCATGGGCGGATTCTTCAGCACAACCAGCGAACACGGACGCGGCTGCGCTTTCATCACCATCGGCCACGAACCAAAATACCACGACTACTCAACCGGCTTCCGATGCTGCAAAAACGCAAACCCGCAATAAACCCGCAATAACCCCCATACCACACACCCACGAATGCGCACCAACCCCCAAATACCCCACCAAGTGAAAGAACACAGTCCATGGCTGGACCAACTCTGCTAACCAAAGAAATAGCATTCCCCCCAGCTCACATGACAGACGCCGGGGGAATCATCGCAATCGGCGGCGATCTGCAACCCGAAAGACTACTACTCGCATACCGCTCAGGCATCTTTCCATGGCCCCACGAAAAACTGCCTCTGCTCTGGTTCTGCCCAGACCCTCGCATGGTGCTCCCAATCAACGAACTCCACATATCCCGAAGCCTCGCAAAAACACTCAAACAACAACGCTTTCAGGTCACTATCGACCAAGCCTTCAATACCGTAATCCGCCACTGCGCACTCATTCCCCGAAAAGAAGGCTACGGAACATGGATCACCCGCGATATGATCCACGCATACAACCAACTACACAGCATGGGATTCGCTCACAGCGTCGAAGTATGGCAAAACAACACCATTGTAGGCGGATTGTACGGAATATCCCTCGGAGCAGCTTTCTTCGGCGAATCAATGTTCTCCCTCGCAACCAACGCATCCAAAGTCGCATTCGCCACCCTCGTCAAACTCCTAGCACGCCACAAATTCCACTTCGTCGACTGCCAAGTCCACACCTACCACCTCGAAAGCCTCGGCGCACAAGAATGGCCACGCGAACGATTTCTCGATGCACTAAACCAAGCTTTGACCGTCCCAACCTTGCGCGGAAAGTGGAGCATCTCAGACAGTCCAGAACCCAACGAACTACGCGCCACTATCTAGAAGGATGCCTCGCAGTACCCCACGGAGTCGGATCTGGCTTGTTGCTAATACGTGACCACGGCGTCGGATCAGGCTTGCCAACATCATCACCACTCCGATCATCACCAACACGATCATCACCACTCAGCACATCACCTCCCCCAGACCCAAAAGTCATCGGTTTCGACGGAGCTCCCGCCCCGTCCCACGGCGTCGGATCTGGCTTCTCACTCGGCGAAAACTGCGAAAGACCCTGCTGAGAATCACCCCAACTAATCCCTTCCAATTGACCCGCATTGATCACGTCAAAAGGCCAAACACCCGTCGAATACGATCCAGACTGGGTTCCCGAATTGTCAGGACAACCATCACATTCCAATTCAGAATCATCCAAAAACTCAACTTCCTCAGCAATAGCCTCGAGAAGGCAGCCCGACAATCCACAACCAATCACAAAAACTGCGACCAAATAAGGAACACGCGTGTTCATTTCAAACCTCGCCCTTCTGGAGACCGAGTTCCTTGATTATCTGCGAAAGCCTCGGACGCTTCATACCAAGCAACACCGCCGCTCTCGTTATATTTCCACCAGTCTCGTCGAGCGCTCTCGCAATACACTCTCGCTCAAGACGACGCTTCATTTCGATCAGGCTCGTATTACCCTGCTTTATGCTCTCAAACGCCAAATCCACTGGATCATGCACTCGAGAACCCAATCCCACAGGCGATCCCATCGACAATCCCCCCGGAAACCTGCCATCCGCACCCAAGGCGCAATCGTTGGGAGATTCCGCGCCAGCGCCAGTCGCGGGACAGTGCATTTGATCACGCAACACATCTTCCTCAATTACCGATTCATCAGCAAACAAAGCAGCAGCCCGAAGCACATTTTGCAGTTCTCGCACATTTCCAGGCCAAGTGTGCTGCATCAATAACTCCGACGCACGAGCTGACAACGTCTTAACCGGCTCTTTGCGCTCCCGTGCAATCTGCTCAAGCAAACCCGCTGACAACGCAAGAATATCACCGCCCCGATCCCTCAACGCCGGCACATCAATCACAACACCACACAACCGATAATACAAATCCTCCCGAAACGACCCCTCACCCACCATTCTCGAAAGATCCCGATGAGTCGCGCAAACCACACGAACATCCACATGAATCGGTACAGTCCCACCAACACGCTCAAATGTCCCATCCTGCAACACACGAAGCAACGCAACCTGCGTCCGCTGCGATATATCACCAATCTCATCCAAAAAAAGCACGCCACCCTCCGCTACCTCAAACCTACCACGCTTACGCCCCGAAGCTCCCGTAAACGCACCCTTCTCATGTCCAAACAACTCCGACAAAAGCAACGAATCCACCAACGCCGCACAATTCACCTTCACCAACGGCTTATCACGACGGTCACTAAACTGATGAATCGCCTCAGCAATCAACTCTTTCCCAGTCCCACTCTCCCCATGAATCAATACCGGCGCACCCGACCCACCAGCAACACGACGAACCATCGCCATCAAACGCTGCATCCGAGGACCACCACCAATATAACCAGACACAACCGGCACATCACCACCCCGACCACTACCCAAATACTGCAAATGAGGCACATGCCGATCCAACGCATGCTGCAAAGACACCATCGCCCTAACATCCGAACGCGTATAAACAGAACGAACCAACTCAGGCGACAACCCATCAGTCATCATATGCAACGCCTTCATCGCAACACGCAAATGACCACGCGCCGCCATCGCATCATCCGAAGAAATCGCAATCTCAGCCTCCAATACAGCAGCAGCCCGACACAACTCCGAATCTCCACAAACCCGCGCAAGCGACGACGCCCTCTGCGCCAACTCACATGCATCCTCACCCCTGGACCGCGCCAACTTGGCCCGAATCAACGCCTGCTCCGCAACTGCACCAGCCCCAGTGCTATTCTGCTCACTACACAAAAGAGCTTCCTCAACCGACACCAAATTCCCATCCTCCAAACCAATCCGCGCAATCAAACGATAACACTCACCCAACTTCGAACCATTCGAAGACCGCGTCGCACCACGAAGCGCCGATTGCGCACACCAAGCAGCACGCGACGTGTTCCCCCGCGCCAAATGAATCTCAGCCTCCAACGTCTGCATCAACGGAGCAATACTCGCCGGAACACCAGACCGCATCGCATTCCTAGCAAACCGAAGCACCTGCTCAGCCTCATCAACCATACCCAACTCCAACCGAAGCTCCGCCAAATTCACCGACGGACGCACCAACCCAAGCCTATCCCCAAGCTCATGACACGCACCAATCGCCTGCTCATACAACAATAGCGCATCAGCATAACGCTTCCCCAAATGCGCAACCACCCCAAGATTCGACAACGCAATCGCAACAGCACGTGGCCTGTGAAACCGCCTCCCATCCTCCAATAGCGATTCAAGAATCAACGTCGCCGCCTCCAACTGCCCCGACGACAACAACGCAACCGCCCTATTCGCACGAGCCCGAGACAAAGCCTCCAATTGATGCTCACTCGAAGCCAACGCCTCATCCTCAGCAAAACTAGCCTCAGCCTCCTCCCACTTCCCAACCGAAAGCAACAACCGACCCAACACATTACGAGAACGCAAAAGCGACGACACCGAAGGCCCCAACCGAATCGCCTGCTCAGCATACTCACGAGCCAACTCCAACTCACCAGCCCAAAACGACGCCTCCGCCTCAAACGATAGCGAACACGCCCTCGATTGCGCATCCGGAGCAATGTCCAACGCCTTCCCAAACGACACACGAGCACTCACAATATCCCCACCCGACAAATGAGCCTGCCCCATCAAAACAACCGCCTCAAACGGCGGATCCGAAAGCCCACGACGCGCCTCCCCCGCAAGACCCAACGCAGCATCAACATCATCCATAGACAACGCCCGCTCCGCCGACCGAATCGCCAATCCCCGATGCAAATCAGCATCACGACAACCCAACTCAGATACCCACACCGACCACAAATCCCGCCGCTGCGCCGTCGACGACACCAACTCCAACGCCCTCACAAACTGAGCCTCAGCCTCCCCATCAGCCCCACTATCCAACAAAAGCACCGAAGCCCGCAACCTACCCCAAACATCATCAGAAAACGCCTCAACCATCGCCACCCCAACCACCCCAAACAACGAAACATCCCCAGAAACACCAGCGATCACATGCGAACTACAATCCACAACACAATGATTCTGCTCCAACCGAACCACACCATGCAAAACAAGCTCATCAAGATCGCAACGACTCCCCAACAAATCAATGCGCGCAACAGGCCACGAACGACGAGCCAACTCGAGTCGCGAAAACAAATCCCGAGCACCAACGCTAAGAGACGAATGAGCATGCTCCGAAATCAAAGACAGCCCATTCATGCCCCGCCACCACCGCTCAAGCGACGCAAGAGAACCAGGCGGACCAGACTCCACCAAAGCCTCCACCACTCCCTCCCACCAAACCCTCGCAGTCTCCGGGCTCTCACCCAAAATATCAATGCAATCCCGCCCCAAATCTCCCACAACCCCACCCGCCTCCAACGCCGCAACCACCACAAACAACCCACGACACAACCCCCGCGAAAGAGCTGACAACACACGCTCATCCCAAGACCCCACCACAAAATTCCCACAAACAACAACCACAGCACCCTCGCTAGAATCACCCAACTGCGACGCCGCCAAAGCAGGATCACCCGATATCCGCGAAATCCCAAGCCGCCAACCAATGTCAGCAAAACAGCCCCACAAAAAACCAGCATCAGCAGTAATCACACCGCGACCAACCTGACCCTCCACACGCCGAACCACATGCTGACGAACCGCATAAACCGTAGCCAAATCCCCAGCATTGGCCACAACAACCCCCGAACCCCGCGACAACAACCGCTCATCAAGCAACGCCAACCCACACTTGCCCTCCACCATCTCCACCCGAGCAACCCGAGACTGACCCGATTGATACTGGTCTATCTTGGAATTAGACACATCCAAAGGACTGCACGCAGCAGATGTAGGACAGGACATCGGCATCACCATGTTGGAACCAATCTACGAATGCAGCACATTCCACAATCGTGCCAGATCGCAAACACTCGTCGCGCAAAATTGCACACCGCCGACAGCACGCAAACTGAGTTGGTTGGGGACCGTTAGAAATGTGACGCTTGGCTGTGTTGAAGCACCGCCAATATCCTAACGAGGTTTTCCACATAACCGTGGCTGCAAATAACCACTTGCCCGAATCGCCGTAACCAGGATGCCCCAATATCCACTAACCCCGTTGGCCCCTCCATCAACTCGATTTTTATCGAGCAATACCGATTAATATCGAAATTGCCTCCCCCCCCCAACCAAACAAAACAAAAACAGCCCGATACCTCGGGCTGCCCACTCAAACCTGCGAACCACACCAGCCCGCAGCTATCACCTCATCAATCAATAATCGCCACCAGGCGCCGCACTATCCTTGTCATCCTTCGGCTTCTCAGCAACCAAAGCCTCAGTCGTCAACAACAAGCCCGCAACACTCGCTGCATTCTCAAGCGCAGTCCGAACAACCTTCAACGGATCAATCACGCCCATCTCCAACAAATCTCCAAACTCACCAGTCTGCGCATTGTATCCAAAACTGCCAACACCATCACGAACCGTCTTGACAATAATCGAACCCTCCTCACCAGCATTCGCCGCAATCTGACGCATCGGCTCCTCAATCGCACGACGGATTATCTGCACACCAACCTGCTGCTCATCCGAAACAGGAAGATTGTCGAGTGAAGACTGCGCCCGCAAATAAGCAACACCACCACCAGCAACAATCCC
>Ga0123356_10001939_pt1 | contig 22391 bp, 12 predicted proteins | sample TergutEmb28metaG_2_FD_92546 | JGI IMG/M metagenome (GOLD analysis project Ga0123356, IMG submission 92546) | Embiratermes neotenicus P3 segment gut microbial communities from Petit-Saut dam, French Guiana - Emb289 P3 | ecosystem: Host-associated > Arthropoda: Insects > Digestive system > Gut ...
CCAATTGGCTCATCGGATTGCCCTCCTGTGTTTGTTAGTAGTTGTGTACCAACAGTTTACAGGATCGCGCTCCGATGAGCTATCCTTTTCCCCGTATGGGGGCAGTTGGGATTTCAATCAGGGTATAAAAACATAAACATATGCACGTGTTTTTGCTAAGATTGTCGAAAATGCTTTTTTATGATATAATATTTCATTCTTTTTGCATTACTTGGAGGTGACGGTTTGACTGCGTTTGAATGGCTGCTTGCTGCGTTTGCTGTGATCGTATTGGGTGCGTTGTTGTTGCATAAGCTTGCAGGTTTAAGCAGGGTGTTCTGTTGCGCGTTGTTTCTTGCGCTCTGTGCATGTGCTGTGGCGGTGGGAGCGGTAGGGCGTTGGATGCCGCAAGCGTATAGGCCTGTGATGCGCATTGAAGCGTTAAGGGAAGAAGAGGGAGCCGAAAAAACCGGCGGCGTCATATGGCTCCGGAACGCGTTTAGTGCGGTGGGGAATCACTCCACGTCCACCTTTCCCAGAGTGATATCTGGCGCTTGGGCCTTTGACGAGGATGGGCTACAATGGCAGACGGAACCCGAAATCGGAACCCAAACCGATGTGATCGAGGTCTCGCTGCCGGCGGCTGAAGGGTATACCCTGTTTTTCTTTGGCAACCGGCAAACCGGTAAGGTGTTGCTTTCCTACCCGGACACGGGGGAAAGTGAGGTTGTGGACACCTGGCGGGATAGTAGCGAGTGGGAAAGGATATTCGTGAACATTGGCTTAAACGGGGCCGATACCCTCGGGCGGATGCGGCGGGACATGGCGATTGCTTTTGCAGGTTGCGCTGCGGTTTCTGCCGCGCTGTTTGCCTTGCTGTATCCTTTGCTGCGCAGGCATCGCAAGATGCTGGGGGACGCGTGGCGAGGGCTGCTTCAAGCCTTCGAACGGAAGCTGATCCAAAGCCCGCTGGCCCGCGCGCCGCTGAATTCCCGCCGTTGGGGATGGGGCTTGTTGGTGCTCTTTGTGCTTTTATTGCTACCGCTGCTGGTGATCGCGGTCTACGCGCATCCCACTTACGACGACTACACCTTTGGCCTCCACACCAAGCGGGCTTGGCAGCAAACCGGCTCTTTGTACGCGGTTCTCGGTGCGGCGGCTGTAACCGTCCGCAATTTCTTTTATGGTTTTCAAGGTTCTTTTGCGTCAACCTTCCTGATGGCTTTGCAGCCGGGCGTTTTCGGCGAACGTTTTTATATCCTTGGGCCATATATACTGATCGGCGGCTTGGTGGCGGCGACGTGGTTATTTATGCGCACGGTGATCGGCAAACAGCAGGGAGCGGCGCTTTGCTGGCTTGTTCTGTTTTTTTCGGTACAATTTCTTCCGGGGGCCGACGAGGGGTTCTTCTGGTTCAACGGGGGTGTCTATTATACGTTTTTTTACAGCCTTTCATTGGTTTTGTACAGCATGGCGCTGCGGGCGCATCGAGCCGTTACGCCGGTTAAGCGCGCGGCAATCGTGGGCGGCGCCTGTGTGCTGGCCATTGCTGTGGGCGGCGGAAATTATGTAACCGCGCTGTTGTCTGTTGTGCTGCTGGTACTGCACACTGGCTATCGGTGCATGAGCAAGGATCGGCGATGGTGGATTTCCTTTGCCATATTCCTGTGCCTAGTGGGTTCATTTCTTGTCAGCGCTACTGCCCCCGGTAACGCGGTGCGCCAGGCTAAGGCACAGGGGATGCCTTATCCCGAGGCGATTTATCTGTCATTCCACAATGCGTTTACCTTTTTTTCGGGGGGCATGCGTGCGGAAGCTTTGCAGGGCGCGGGCGGCATGCGCCTTGAGTACGTGTTGGGCGCGCTGATTGCGCTTCCATTTGTGTATCGGGCGGCGGAGCGTAACGCTTGCTCCTTCCGTTATCCCGGCCTGGTGACGCTCCTTTCAATTTGCGTGTATGCTTGCCAGTTTACGCCTCATCTGGCCGCCCTCTCCAAGGAAGGCCCTTCGCGGCTCACGAACATTATTTTTTATACTAATTTTTGGATGATTGGCGGAAACATGTTTTACTGGTGCGGGTGGTGGGCAAAAAAGAAAAGTGTGACTGAGGCCACCCGCGTACTGGCGCGATGGGTAGCAGTGGGAGCGGCTGTGATGCTGATGCTTACCTGCACTGTGACCGCCCTGCGCAGGCCCGACGCAATCAGTGGCGTAAGCGCTGCCGTAAACCTAGCCGACGGCCGCGCGCGGCGCTATGGCGAGGCCCTGGCGGAGCGCATAGCGGTTTTCGAGGATGAGACCGTGCGAGACGCGGTGGTTCCTCCATTGCCGGCAAAGCCCTATGTGCTCAAATGGACCGGAATGGTGACCGATACCACCGATTGGATGAACGCGATCACTGCCAACTATTACGGCAAGGACAGCGTAAGCGTGGAGCCGCAGGATTAACTGGGAATTAAAACGGACAAGCCCTCTATCACAATGGCTTGTCCGCTTTTGGTATTTTAAATTCTGACTGGGGTGGCAGGATTCGAACCTACGCATGCGGGAGTCAAAGTCCCGTGCCTTACCGCTTGGCGACACCCCATTGGCTAAAGAAAAAGTGGGGTGGGTGATGGGAATCGAACCCACGACTTTCAGAGCCACAATCTGACGCTCTAACCGCTGAACTACACCCACCACATGGCGCGCCTGAAGGGATTCGAACCCCTGACCCACGGCTTAGAAGGCCGTTGCTCTATCCTACTGAGCTACAGGCGCAAGCTTAGCCCTGCCCCTTCGGCTTACCGCCAACAAGGTGGAATGATATCATTGATTGGCGGATTTGTCAAGTGCTTGCTTGACAGTCTTTTGCCATCAACGTTATAATAAGAAAACATATTTGGGCGCAAAAAGACGGAGGAAAAGCCATGCAGCAAAACGTAACGCAGAAGATCATTGCCCGGCACCTGGCGGCTGGAGAAATGGTGCCTGGCCAGGAGATCGCGCTGCGTATCGATCAAACCCTAACCCAAGACAGCACTGGCACCATGGCTTACCTGCAGTTCGAAGCCATGGGCATTGATCGGGTGCGCACCCGGCGCTCGGTGGCCTATATCGACCATAATACACTGCAAGCCGGTTTTGAAAATGCCGACGATCATAAGTATATCCAAACCGTGGCACACAAGCACGGCATCTATTGCTCCAAGCCGGGCAATGGCATCTGTCACCAGGTGCACCTGGAGCGCTTTGGTGTGCCGGGCTGGACGCTCCTTGGTTCGGACAGCCATACGCCCACCTGTGGCGGCATCGGCATGCTGGCCATCGGCGCGGGCGGGCTGGATGTGGCGGTGGCCATGGGTGGCGGCGCTTATTATCTGCCCATGCCCAAGGTGGTGGGTGTTACCCTTACGGGGGCTCGACCGCCCGGGGTGGCCGCAAAGGACATTATATTAGAGGTGCTTCGCCGCCTGAGCGTAAAGGGTGGCGTGGGCAAGGTGATCGAGTACATGGGCCCGGGGGTCGCTACTCTTTCGGTGCCCGAGCGTGCCACCATCACCAACATGTGCGCGGAGTTGGGCGCTACGTCGTCCATCTTTCCCAGCGATGAGGTGACCTGTGCCTTTTTGCGTGCCCAGGGCCGGGAGGCAGATTTCTCGCCTTTGGAGGCCGATGCCGGCTGCACTTACGACGAGGCGCTGACCATTGACTTGGATGCCCTGGAGCCCTTGGCAGCCTGCCCCCACATGCCGGACAATGTGGCCACCTTGGCTGAAGTAGGGCCGATTCGTGTGGATCAGGTGTGCATCGGCAGCTGTACAAATGCCTCGTACTTGGATATGATGCGTACAGCCGTCATCCTCCGGGGCCGCACCGTGCACCCCCATGTATCGCTGGTGATCGCACCGGGCAGTAAGCAGGTGCTTACCATGCTGGCGGAAAACGGCGCGCTGGCCGATATGATTGACGCGGGGGCCCGTATATTGGAGGCGGCCTGCGGGTTTTGCATCGGCATGGGGCAAGCGCCTTGCAGCAACGCGGTGTCGGTGCGCACCATCAACCGCAACTTTTACGCCCGCTCCGGCACCGAAAGCGCCCAGGTATACCTCGCCAGTTGCGAGACCGCTGCGGCCACGGCGCTGACTGGCGTGCTTACCGATCCGCGTACCCTTGATGTGGATTTGGCCGTGGCGATGCCCGAACGTTTTGTGATCAACGACAACCTGATCATCCCGCCCGCAACCGATGGGGGTGGGGAAGTGGTGCGCGGCCCTAACATCAAGCCTTTCCCGGTGAATGTGGAGCTGCCCAACCTGGTGAGGGGCGAGGTGTTGCTTAAAATGGAAGACAATATCACCACCGACCATATCATGCCTTCCAACGCCAAGCTGTTGCCCTTTCGCAGCAATGTGCCCTACCTTGCGGAGTATTGCCTAACGCCTGTGGATCAGGAATTTCCTGCTCGGGCTAAGGCATCAGGCGGCGGTTTTTTGGTGGCGGGGCATAATTACGGCCAGGGTTCCAGCCGGGAGCATGCGGCCCTGGCGCCGCTTCAATTGGGGATCCGTGGTGTGGTGGCAAAATCCTTTGCGCGGATCCACCAGGCCAACTTGCTCAACTCCGGCATTTTGCCTCTGACCTTTGTGGATGAGGCGGATTACGACAGGATCGGGCAGGGCGATGCCCTGGTGTTAGCCCACGCCCGGTCGCAGATCGCCGGAGGAGATACCCTGATTTTGCGCAACGACACGGCCGATTTTGAGTTCCCTGCAAAGCTGGCGCTGTCCCCGCGGCTTCGGGACATCGTGCTGGCCGGTGGCCTGCTCAACCACACCCGGCTCTCCAGTGCCGGGGGAGAGGGGATGGGCAACAGCATTTGAGTATAATTTTTTCCAATAAACTTATTATGGAACAAACTGCCGTGCAGAATCCTTCCACCGCTGCGGCGGTTCCCCTCCCTTTAGCAAGGGACGTAGGGGTTAGGAATGAAGACTTCGCTAAAACCCCATACCCCCCTTGCCAAGGGGGGGAGGGCCGCCGCAGTGGCGGGGGGATTCGTCTCGCAGCACTGCTGTTAGCGCTGGCCCTGTTGCCCCTGCCCTGCTTTGGCGAGGCGCTCCCCATACAGCCCACCTTGGAGCACTTTGTTCTTGGCCTTGATCGAATGGCCGGGCAATTACAAGGCGGGCATGCCCTGAGCGCTTTGTTTACCGTAGCGCCCGGTTACCTGCCCATCGCCGACCGCGACGCGGCCAATGCGCTGCGGCAAATGCTCACCGGCGCCCAGTTTGGGTATTTGCAACGGGGTGTGGGGGAGGAGTGCGAACAGCGCCTGCAAATCTGGGCGGTGGGGGAGCCGGTTTTGTCCCTTGTCCATCGCGTGGAGGAGAACCGCCGCTTGTGGAGTTGCCCCCAACTGCTGCCCGAAACCATATCCACACCCATGGAGCTTAATGTATTTGCGGAGCTGCTGGGGCAGGCCGTGTTGGGCGAGTCGGTGTTTGCTTTGCCTCCTAGCCTGGCTGCACAGAACGCAGAAGAACTTTTGCCCCTTCAGCGCCTGATGGAGGCGGCGGGGGGATCGGACTTTGTGCTTGCCCCCGAATTGGCAAACCGCGCGCTGGATGTGTGGCGGCGCGATCCGGCCTACGGGCCATTGCTGCATTCGTTGATCTCGGGCTGGCGGGTAGCCGCTACCGTGCGAGTATCCCACAAATTGGACGAGCGGGGGCGTTTGGCCTCCTTTCAACTGAGTACCAGTGTGATGGGCCCCGACGGGCACATTTGGACCCTGGAATGCAAGGGGAGCCAAGGGCCCGGAAGGCGTCAATACGATCATAAGCTGGACGTGACCCTGCATCGGGACAAAAACAATACCTTTAAGCTAACCGCGTCGATTGTGGTTACAGAGCAAGCAAAAGACCGCTTGCGACAGGCTGTAAAAATCACCTGCAACGGAAGGCTCAACGGCCATACCGTAGAGCTGCGCCTGAATGGAACCCTCAACAATCGTTTTTTATGGGACGGGGCTACTTTGGTGGAACAAATCGATGGAAGTTATTCGTTGGATTGGCGGGGGCGTGAACCCGCGCTAGCGCACCTGGGGCTGGACGAGTGGAAGATAACATTGGGCGTAAAGGGCACGATGCGCACTGAGGCGGCTGCCTCATCGCCAGCGTCTCCAGCCTCTTTGGAGGGAAATGTATCGCTGACGATGACACGCTCGCGCAGGGACTTTCTCTCTACAGGGATCGCGTTCCGGGCCAGCGCCTGGGAGCATCCTACGAGTGAGGCGCCCCAAGCCCTCCTAATGTGGGAGCGCCTTGGGGTTGAGGAGCAAGCACAGTTAGAGGTTTGGCGCGGGCTGATGCGCAGGCAGATTGCCGGTAAGCTGATGGCAGGCTTGGATACGGACACACGTAACGGAATTTGGTTGAAATAGGGGAGGTACAAATCATGAACCGTGTTTTTTGCAAGGGAACCGCACTGGCGTTGGTTTTGCTGCTGGCGTTTATGCCCTTGGCGGTGTGGGCTGAGCCGGATTTTGATCCGGGCACGCTGTATGCCACGCTGTTGGAAGAGACCTTTGAAGGCGGCAGGCTCATTGAGGGAAGGATCACCCTGCAGGCCAACGCATTGCCCTTTCTAAATGATGAATTGAAAGGGCTGGAAGAGGTGGCCGCAGAGCTGATCGGCGGTTTGGAACTGCGCTTTTCTGCTGTGGATGACTACGATCAAAAGCTGTACTCCCTGGCCCTGTTCGCTGCGGGGCGGGAAGTGGCCGCCTTTCATGTGCGCGAGGATGCCCAAAGCCTGCGCGTTACCAGTAACTTGCTGCCGGGCATGACCTTTTCCCTGCCCGCAGAATCCTTGAGCGGCCAAAGCTTTATGGAAAATGAGGATGTGGTGATGCTGGTAGCCGCCGCGTACCTTACCTACTTTGCGCGGATCGCCGCCTGGGTTTCAGAGACTGAAAGCGAAACTGAAGACCTATACGTCCACGAGTTTCTGGAAGAAAGCGAAGATACCGATACCCGGGACGCCGTCGAGCGGATCCAGCGCTCCCGGGTGCGTTCGGAGCACTTTAAGCCGTTATTGCGTAACCTGGCCGATACCTTTTATATCGACGAAGTTTCCCAGCAGGCCCTGGCCAATCTCCTCCAGCCCCTGGGCGTGACCCAGGCGGATGTACGCCGCTGGGCCGATGAGTTGCCCCTGCTTATTGCCCACCAGTTGGAGGTAACCGACGCCGCCACCGAGTTTGCCTTTTTCTACGACGATGAGGGCGATGTCATAGGCTTTGACGGCGTGATGCCTGCTCTTTTGGATCCCTTCTTTTTTGAGGAGGGTTCCCTTACCTACAGCAGAAAGACCAACATGGACGATGTGCGCCATGCCGCTCAGGGCCAGATGTTGTTTGGCGAAGGCCGGTCCCTTTCCGGCGATTTGCAAATTACCTACGGCGAAAATATCGATGATATGCGCCAGGACGAAATGGCGATTGGCCTTGTGTATACCGATGCCGCCGCCAACGGGGAGTTCCGTTTGATTACCACGCAGCAGGATTTGCATTTGGCGCAAACCGATTTGGATACTTGCGATAGCCGGTTGGTAATCGATGTGTTTTTTGCCGAAGATGGGCAAGAGGAGCACTTCCATTTCGAAAAAACCGCCCATGGCGAAACCAAGCCGGTGGGTGAGCTGGACTTTGCCCATTCTACGGTGATCGACATCGACCTTGTGGGCGTCATGAGCCTTACGGTGCGTTACGAAATCGGCTCCAGCGAGTATGTTTCGGTACCGTGGGAGGATGTGGGCCAGGTGTACGACCTGAGCGCTTTAACCGATGCGCAAACGGGCGAGGTGATGGCCGCGGTTACCGCCGTTCCCTTCCGGCTGAGCATGTTTTTCCTTGCCGCGTTGCCGCCTGAGGTTATGCAGGGTTTTGTGGCGGGCGAATAGGGCGATCACATAGGGTCAGGGCGACCACACAGGGTCGCTCCTACAAAGGGATTCTTACCCCTCCAATTCCTCTGCTGCTATGGTCCAGTCCTCGTACAGTGTTGCCAGGACGTCTTTGGCGGCCTGGTAGTTGTGGGATAGCTCGGCGATTGCCGTTGCATCGGCGCATACAGTAGGATCGGCCATTTGCGCTTCGATGTCCGTTACTTCTGCTTCCCGTGCTTCGATAGTCCGTTCAAGCTCCGCTACCCGCGCGCGAAGGGCTCGAGCCTGCTCCCGGTTCAGCCGCTCCCGCTTGCGTTCCTTGCCGATCTCGGTGCGGGTGCGCTGGGGGGCGGTTTCTTCGGTATCCGCGGGCCGGTGCTTTCGCTCATAGTAATCATCATAGTTGCCCAGGTATTCGGTGATGCCGTCGGCACGCATTTCCACCACCCGGTCGGCGATACGATTGATAAAGTAACGATCATGGGAGATGGCCAGAATCGCGCCGGGGAAATCCGCCAGCGCCGCTTCCAGCACCTCGCAGGAGTCCATGTCCAGGTGGTTGGTGGGTTCGTCCAGCAGCAGCAGGTTGTCCCCCCGCAGCATCAGCTCGGTAAGGGCCACCCGCCCCTTTTCGCCGCCGCTCAGGGTGTGGATGGGCTGGAACACATCCTCGCCGGTAAACAAAAACAAACCCAAGGCATTGCGAATATCGGTTTGCTCTAAACGTGGGAAACGATCCCACACTTCGTCCAACACGGTTTTATTGGGATGCAGCCCGGCCTGGTGCTGATCGTAGTAGCCGATGTCCACATTGCTGCCAAAGCGTACGGCGCCATCGTCCGGTAATTCCTGGCCGGTGATCAGCTTGAGTAGTGTAGATTTGCCAACGCCATTGGGACCGATGATGGCCACCCGGTCGCCAGCGCGCAGGTGCAGGTCCATGGCCTGAAAAAGTGTGCGCGGGCCAAAGGATTTGCTTAACCCGCGCAGGCGCAGCACATCTTCGCCGGTACGGCGGCGGGCGTGAAAACGAAAACGAATGGCCCGCTCGTCTTGTGGCGCTTCTACTTTCTCCATGCGGGCCAGGGCTTTTTCCCGGCTGCGGGCGGCGCGCACGGATTTTTCCCGATTAAACATGCGGTAGCGGGCAATGATGGCCTGCTGTCGCTCGATTTCTTTCTGTTGCAGGTTGTAGGCCTTTAGGCGTATCTCAAATTGTTCCTCGCGCTGGCGCATGGCCTGGGTGTAGTTGCCGTTGTACTGCTCCGCTGTGCCCATAAGCAGCTCCGTTAGGCAGGTGCATACCGCGTCCAAAAAGTAGCGGTCATGAGAGATCACAAGCACTGTGCCCCTGTAGTTTTGTAGCGTGGTCTCCAACCATTGGGAGGCCTCCAGATCCAGGTGGTTGGTGGGTTCGTCCAGCAACAGCAAATCCGGCTTTTGCAGTAGCAGGCGCGCCAAACACAGCCGGGTGCGTTCGCCTCCGCTCAGTTGGGCCACCGGCTGTTCCCATTGGGACGGCGAAAAACCCAGGCCGCTCAGCACGCCCTGAATGGCGCTGCGCCACGCATAACCATCGCCCTGCTCAAAGGCATCGTTGAGCCGCGTGTACTCGGCCGATATCTTGGCAAAGGCCGCTTCGTTTCCATGGGCCTCGGCCATATCGTGCTCCAGTACCCGCATGCGCTCCTCGATTTCCATCAATGGGGCAAATACCAGCTCCAGCTCTTGCCACACGGTGTTGTTTGGGTCGGCGGCGCCCTGCTGGGCCAAATACCCCACGCGCAAACCCCGGGTTATGTGTATCTGCCCGGCGTCCGATTGATCGTCACCGGCCAATATGCGCAAAAGGGTGGTTTTGCCGCTGCCGTTTACGCCCACTAGGCCCATCCGCTGGCCTTGCTGCAGCGTAAAACTGACGCTCTTGAGCACCTCGTTTGCGCCAAAGGCTTTGCGGACGCCCTGTACCGAAAGGATGATCATGGGCCGCCTCTCCCATGTGATTTAAGGGCTGCTTGGCCCTGCAGCACTTCCTCTCGTGGAAGGCCGCCCTTCACCAAACCGTCATCGGGTTCGGCAAGGAGCAGCGAATAAAAGGCCTCGCCCTCGGCCAAGAGTGTGCGGATATCTTCAGGCCGGGCAAAAGCCTCCAGCTGCAAAAAAAGCACGTCTTCGGCGGTGGCATAAGCGCCGCCTATCCGCAAAAAGCACAGCAGGGAAACAGTATCCCCGCATGTACAAACATCGGCGCATTGATCGAATAGCTGCTTGGCCAGGGGAGCGCGCAAAATGGCGATCTCGTCGATGTCGATGCCGCATAGCAGCATCAGGGCACGGTGGCGCATGGTTTGTATTTCGTCGGTATCCAAACGGTGGGCAAACCGGTCTGCCTCCATCAGCATCAGCTCGCACAGGGCCATGCGGCGCTCCGGCGTAAGCATATCGGTGAGGGAATCCACCGGCAGCAACTTGGCTGTGTTGCGATCTAGGCCGGTAAGTTGCTGGAAAACTTTATTTAATTCGCCTTCGGCCTCCAGGTCGTTGAGCAGGCGCATCAGCTGACGATAGGCCGCGCCCAACTGCTCGATCATGCGAAGGATGGTATCTTCTTGAAAGTACATGGCTACCTCCTGCCTTCCTAATCATTATACGATAGGTTGATGATGGGCGCAAGGTTGATTATATACTGAAAATGGGGTATAATAAAGAATGATTGCGTTGGATGTTGGCTAAACGGGAGGTGAAAACCATACGCAACCGCACAAACTTCCATTTTACGCCTGCCCAGGGGAGCTTGGTATATGCCCCGCAGCAACCGGCTGCGGCCCCCCGGTCGACGGACATCGTAAATTATGATCGCTTGCTGATGCTGCTGTTTTTTATCGTAATCCCGTTTTTGTGGATTATTTCTTTGATGCTAACCGGCTTTTTATGGCTGGTGTTTTTGGGGATATTGGGCACAGTTTCGTTGCTTTGGCTCAAAAAAGGTTTTACCGCCCGGGGTAGGCTGAGCATGACGGCGCTGTACGCGGTATTTGCGGTGGTTGTGCTTACCTCGCTGCTGCAAGGGAGCAGCGGGCCTTCCGTTTCGTCTCCCCGGTCTACAATGCCGCCCATACAGGCGGGTGTGCAGGAAAATGCCCCCGCCCCAACGCCCGCAAACATCCAGGCGGCCGCGATAGGTTCCTCTCTTGCCATCGAGGCTGAGGGTGGGGGGGCAGAGCCGGGGGATATCATGCCAAGTATGGCGAGCCGAAGCGCCAACACCGCTTGCCAGCAGGTGCTAACCCAATTTTTGGAGTACTGGAGAGGTGGCATGGTGGCCGACATGGTGCCCCTTACCGCCCACAGCTGGCAAACAAAAGCCAATTACATACACAACGGCGCCGAGCAGTCGCTATACGCGCAGATCAGTGGCAGAAGGTTGGTTTCTTACGAAATGGGCGAGCCTACCGGCACTGAAAACAACACCTCCCGCTCCATCACCGTAACGTGCAACTTGATACAGAAGGATGAGCCTAGGATCGTTACGTTCCAAGCGCTGATTTTGAACGAAAACGGGGAATGGTTGGTAGACCCAAATTCGCTGATGAACGGAACCCGGGTGGATGTTGCCACTCCCGCCCCGGGGGAGGCGATGGTGGCGGCGGCTACGGAGCAGCCCACGCCTACACCCAAACCCACAGCCAAACCCAAATCCAACCTAAAGCTCTATTACAATGCCAGGGGTGGAGAATTCTATCATTTGGAAGCAAAGTGCAAGTCGGTTAACCCCAAATTTTTCCCGCTCAAGAGCTTTACCTATGGCAACATAAACAGGTCGCCGCAAAGGAATCTAAGCCCGTGTACAACCTGTAATGCGCCGAGCAGGCCGTAAAAAAGGCGATGTATTCTGTAGGGGCGGCCCTGTGTGGCCGCCCTATTTGTTTATTTCGTTTCCACCCGGTTCCCGTCCAAATCCAATCGGATCTCTTCGATCAAGGCTTGATTGCTGCCGTAGATCCATTGTTTTTCCGCAAATCCATCGGCATGTAGCGTTGGTTGCCCCAAACGGTCAAAATATACCTCGCGCACGATATCCCCGGCGGCATTGTATGTCCGTTCGATTCGGGCGAAACCGTCGCGCCTGTCGGTGAGCACGCCGCTTTCGTCGTAGAATGTTTCAACGGCCAGATTGCCCTGGGCATCCCATTTGCGCCGCAGCATGGCGTAACCGGCCCGGAGCATGGCCGGTTGCTCGTGTTCGTTTAAGAACCCTTCAAATATGATTCTTTTGTTTGCGTCATACTCCCGTACGCGTACGGCAAATCCGTTTCTTTGTTGCAGCAGGTTTCCATCCGTATCGTAGTAAGCGATGCGTGTTACATTCCCTTGGCCGTCGTAGGCCCGGGTTTGCCGGGCGTAACCGGCGCCGCTGATCACCGGCGCGCCCACCTCGTCGTAATAGCTTTCGGCGATGGGCCTGCGCCTGGCGTCGTACTCCCGGCGCAGGATGGCGTAATCCTGGCTGTTGCGTATGGGGTAGCCGCCTTCGCTGTAGTAGGACTCCTGGATCAGGTTTTTTGCTACATCGTATCTTCGCGCCAGGCTGGCATAACCCGCCTCGATCCTTACGGGGAGCAAGGACGCGCCAAAGTACGATTCCCGCACCAAACGATTGTCTGCGTTATACTCACGGCGCACTTCAGCATAGCCTTTTTCTTCGAGGAGGATGGGGTTGCCGTAGGTGTCCAGATAGGTTTCCCTGGATACATTGCCGGCGTCATCATAGGCTTTGCTTACTATGGCGTAGCCTTCGTTTATGATCACCGGTTGGTCGTTGGCGTCAAAATAACTCTCCCGGATCAGTTGGCCGGCCCGGTTGTATTCATACTTGCATACGGCAAATCCCTGATCGGTCATCGTGGGCCTGTTTGCTGTGTTCAGGTGCTCTGTTTTGGTGTGTACGCCCCTGGGGGTATGGGTGTAGCGGATGCCGGCATAGTCCAAATCATTGGGCACAATGGGATTTTCGTCTATATCATAGTAGATTTCGGTGCGGGGGAAATTGTAGCGGCAGTAGGTGTAGCGTATCATAAAGAATCCCCGGTCGTTGAGTACACGCTCATCCTCAAGGCCCAGAAAACGATCTGCGGACTTTCGGCCGCTTCTATAGTAGTGTTCGGCCACGGCATAACCGCCGGGGATCAGGATGGGCGCTCCGTCTACGCCAAAGTACCGCACTTGATGCAGTAAATCGTTGCTATGATACGCGTATCGTTTGGATGCATAGCCGTCGTTGATCAGCACGGGCGCGCCGTTTTCGCCAAAATAGGCTTCGGATGCAAGTTGGTTTTTTCGAAGGCTTGCGTACTTGTATTCCACCCGGGCGTACCCATCGCTTTGTGCCATTAGGTTGCCGTGCTCATCCCGGTATTCGCTGGAAAGCAGGCGCGCGTATCCCGCATAAGTTTGCGTGAGGGAGGCGTAGCCTTTTTTGGCGTTGACCACCGGCAGGCCGTTGGTGTCAAAAAAGGCTTCGTTGTAGAGCATCCCCCTGTCGCCGCGTTCAAGAAGCACAAAGGCGTGGCCTTCGGGCAGGTTGATCAACTGGCCGTCTGCGCCAAAGTGCTCTTCACGGGCGGGGCGTCCGTTTTTATCGTAGGTGATGACTTTTTTGGCGAAGCCGCCTTCTACAACGATATAGGCCCCGTATTGATCAAAGTATTCCACGCTCCCTAGGTTGCGCGATACATAGGTTAACTGCAGGCGCGCGTAGCCATGGGGCCCGATCACCGGCGTGCGCTCGTCAAGCCAATAGCTGGTGGACAGGGTGCGGCCGCTGCCGTCGTAGGTGTGCCGCTCGATGGCATACCCAGCTTTGTTCACCGCCAAATTGCCCTGGGTATCGTAGTAGGTGATAGACAGGGGCCTAAAGCGCGTATTGTAGTTGATTATATAGTAGGAATACTCCTGATCGTTCATTATCCGGTTGCCGTGGGCATCTACCCAGGTTTCCTGGGCAAGGTAGCCCCGGTGATATCTTTTGCGGGTGGGAGCCTCCTGATGAGACATGGAGGCGGCTATTGCCGAAGAGCATATCAAAAAAAAACACAAGAAAACGCTCACATAACTTTTTAGGATGGGCCGGAAACTCTGCATAAAGGCGCTCCTTGTTTCTTTTTTGTACATTATATCGGAAGTTTTGATAAATTTCAAATATTTTTCAAAAAAAAGTCGAAATATCCCTTGACAAAGCCAGGGAAATGTGGTATTTTTGTAACACAATAGAAACAAATGACACAATTATGGAAGAACATTGAGCATATTCAGTAACATTATCTTCGCAAATCCGAAAAATATTGAGCCGCTGATTTCTGTGGGAGCGCGGTGTCGCGTTCTTCAGCCGGTTCATTCAGATAGATATCGTGGTATGGTCACAAAATTCGCAAAGTACAAGGGGGTCTAAAACGTGAAGTGGTTGTTTTTCAAGCGTTTCGTTTCGATGGTACTGATCCTATTGTTGGCTGGCTCCGCGTTGCCGGCCCATGGATTCGCTTTTGAAGTGGAACCAACAGAGGAAACCGAAACTGTACAGAATGATGCGCCGGTGGTAACCGAGGAGCTAAGGGCCTGGGTGCTGCGCCAGCAGGGGCTTACCGGCGAAGAAGAGTTTTTGGATGACGCGTTTTTTCTGCAATATTTTGAAGCCTACGCTCAGGCAAACGCAAACGCGCAGAAAGAAGCAGCCAGCCAAGCCCAGGAGTACAATATTTACAAAGCTGGCGGCGTAAGCGATGACACAGGTGTTGTTGTCGGCGGGCCCCAGACGGAAGTACAATTCTTTATTGACGATGAAGACGATGATGAGAGCCTGCTTGGCTTTGCAAGCGGCATAAGTGATATTGATGAGGCCGCCGAAGCCGAAACAGTTACAACTGTTGAAGATGAAACCGAAGATAAACCGCAAGATGGTTTAATCAAAGAAGATGCAGAACCTTTTGATGAAACCTGGAGCGAGGATGAAGATGGCGCTTATGATTTCTACGAGAATATAGAAGATGAAGTAGACGTATTGCTGCCGGAAGACGACTTTGCGCTTGCCGCTCCGCCTGCCGACCTAGTAACTAATGATATTGAAGTCGAAGTTGAAGCAGAAGAAGAGATCGTGGCGCCTGAAGATGTGCCGGTTGACGAGGGTGTCAGCTATCGCTTGAAGGTAATGCCCGAAGGTACCGTCTATATGTATACCGGGCAGTTGGTTACGCCCGAGTTCCAAGTGGTCGACGATGTGGATGGAAGCGTGGTCGCCTCCTACCCCGATGATGCAGGCGACTGGGCTTGGAGTGGTGACCTCTTCGCCTACAGTGTTGGCGATGCTTATGTTGCTGTAGCGAAAAATGGAGACGTGACCCTCACCGTCGGTTGGGCGGTGGAAGAAAGCCTTTTTGCGCCAATGACGGCTTTTGCCCCCATGGACGCCGCTCTGCTCAGTATTGGAATACCCATAGCGGGCGAGGAAGAAGCGGTGAAAGACTTTCTGAAAAAACTGATCATCGAGCCGATGTATTTCGGCACAAATATTACGAACATGAGCTTCGGGGGATCGAACAAATGGGCTCCGGAAGGAAAGATGGCGAGCGACGGCCCTGCATTTACGTTCGCAAATTGGCATCCAAACGGTCGCCCGCTTGCGCCGGTAAACCCGGATATCCACATGCATGGGAACAAGATGAATTACCATATCTCTGCCACGCTGAGCGATTTGTACGACTACAATAATTTCCGCTTCGGCAAAAGAAACGGCGATTTGTGGGTATTCCCCATTGAGAATCTGGAATATCGGCCCCAGGGCGTCCGCATAAGTTATGTGAATGACCTGCGCATCATCTATGGTGAAAAGCTGCCGAATGTCAATCAGTTCCATGCGCCCATTGTAAATGATGTAGACATAACCGAAAATCAAATGGTGCCTTCCATACTCGCCAGCCTGGTACCCTTAGGATTTGGAATTAAAGAATCACTTATCGTTGAATGGAAGGATTCGGAATGGGTTGCCGGCGTGGCCGATCCTGGTATCATAGCAAAAACCTACAACGATGTGATCACCATCCGGGACAAAAATGTGCACTACTACAAACCCAACCCGGCCCAGGGCGGAAAGCTTGTGGTCGAACCCTGCCCCGTAACCTACGGATGGAACCTGCCGACCAAAGCCACGTACAAAGGCAGCCCCTATACCCAGAGCATCGACTTGCACGCCACGGCTAGTGCCGCCGCAAAGTTGGGCCTAGGTTCCGATCCGTTGCCCTTTGGCCACAGCAACATCAACCTTGCCGTGGTGGTGACCGTGTCCCGCAATGGGGCAGTCCTTTATACGGTGGACGCAAGTAAAACCGGCGGCGTGATTGACTTGAGTTTCACAGACGTAGGAAAGTATTCAATTGCAGTTAAGGTTAACAATGGAAACTACGCGCTCACGGATTCGATGAAAACCTTTGAAATTGAGCCGCGCAGAATCACTACCGATGACAACACAAGCGATGATCCCTACAAAGAAGGCGACAAACTCCCCGATCCCCTGGTTGACGTTGGTTCAAAAGACGGCAGCGAGGTAAAACCCGGCCAGGATTACGAATTGATCGTGGAATGGGAAAATGAAGATGGGGAATGGGTGCCGCCCGGCACAATTGGCAGGCCCGGCAGATACAGGATAAGAATTATTGCCAATGGCCCAAACAACGTGCTGGATTCCGGCAAGGATGAGGATGTGTACTATTTCGAAATTATCCCCGGCCCCGGCGATGGTGGAGGCGGCGGCGGAGGTAATGGCGGAGGCGGTGGTGGCGGCAATGGCGGCGGTAACCGTGGCGGAGGCGGCAATCGTGGCCGAGGCGGCAACGGCGGCGGCGTATTAGGCGCTGGCGACCCGCCCCACAGCGGCGACACCCTGCTGTACGACTTATCCCAAAAGCCTGGGTTCCCCATGTCCTTCCTGCCCATGGGCCCCATTGGCAAAGCCCAAGCCAGGGCTGAACTGCTGGGCGCCAACATGCCATGGCTTACGTACCACGAGGAGCGCCAAGCTGGCTGGACGGTATTTGAGGACCTAAACATTATTGCCTACATCAGCGACGCCGCGGGTTTTTATACGGTGCTAAAGGCCATTGACGTGGGCCCGTACTTTGAAAGTGAGCGCACCTTTACCAATGATGCACTCATCGTGATCCCCGGCGAAAACGGCGATGTGATGATGGCTGCCGTGTGGGATCCGGCAATGGGCAAAACCACCCAAAACATGCTGCTGATCGACACCATAGCCATGGAACTGGTGACCATGCTGAACACAAAAGATACATCCTGGTTTGACTTGAGCTTAAATGGTCTGTTCACGTCATTCCGGTGCCAGAACACCCTCACCACCATCGACATTGACCGTGCGTTTGTGGTAAGGGGCGTGCAAGACAATACTCTGGTGGCCTACATGCTGGACGAACATCTGTTGGAGTGCGTATCCAGCCAAAGCGCCACGCTGCTGAACACCACCACCTTCGCCCACTACACCGAGCGTTTCTATTGGGGCTCCTATCCGCTGGAGCAGGCCACCAACAACGAGGTGTTTGTGCGGATTACCGATGGCAACTTCCAGGGCGATCACCACCTGCGGGCCGATTCCGACGCCCGACAGATCGTGCTGCAGGATCGTTACTTGTTGACATCCAAGGAAGCAAAGACGGACTTCTATCGCTGGCTGCGGGTACAACCCCGTGATGGCGCCGCCGCCATGTTTGCTGCAAACTCTGCGAATTGACCATACCGCAGGACCACAGACCGAGAGCCGCCAAGCAGGGCGGCTCTTCGGCTTTTTGCTAAATGTAGGGCGCGACGCCCCCGGCGCGCCGAGGCGTCCCGCCCTACGCTTGATTTGCGTTATGAAACCGTTAACCCCTCTAACGCCAGATCATGCTTTACCATACGTTCCACCAAATCATCAAAGCTTACGTTGCGTTTCCATCCAAGCTCACGTTCGGCTTTCTCTGGGCAGCCCAGCAGCAACTCCACCTCGGCAGGCCGGAAAAATTTGGGGTTGACCTTTACCACAACCTTGCCGGTCATTTGATCGCTGGCCGTTTCATCCATGCCGGAACCGCGCCATGCCAGCGTGATCCCCGCCACACCAAAGGCCCGCTCCACAAACTCGCGCACAGTGCGCGTTTCGCCGGTGGCGATCACATAGTCTTCGGGCTTATCCTGCTGCAGCATAAGCCACATGGCGTTAACATAGTCTTCGCTATGGCCCCAGTCCCGCTTGGCGTCCATGTTGCCCAGCTCCAGGCAGTCCAGTTCGCCCTTTAGGATGCGGGCTACGGAATGGGTGATTTTGCGCGTAACAAATTCCAGGCCTCGCCGCTCGGATTCATGGTTAAACAAAATGCCGGAGCAGGCGTACATGCCAAAGCTCTCGCGGTAGTTTTTCGTGAGCCAATGGGCGTACAATTTGGCTACGCCGTAGGGGCTGCGCGGATAAAAAGGCGTGGTTTCCCTTTGGGGGATCTCTTGCACAAGGCCAAACATCTCGCTGGTGGATGCCTGATAAAAGCGGGCGGTTGGTTTTACGAAACGGATAGCCTCCAGCAGATTCGTACAGCCCAGGGCATCGCATTGGCCGGTGTAGATGGGCTGCGTCCAGCTTGCGGCCACAAAGCTTTGTGCGGCTAGGTTGTATACCTCATCCGCATCGGATTGTTGCATGGCGCGGATCAGGCTGGCCGGGTCGGTCATGTCGCCGTCCACAAAAATGACTTTGCCAACAAGATGCTCGGCGTTGCCGTAGGTTAGCTCGCTCTTGCGGCGCACCAGGCCATACACCTCATACCCTTTTTGCAGCAGCAATTCCGCCAGAAAGGAACCGTCTTGCCCTGTGATGCCGGTGATCAACGCTTTTTTCATTGGATTAATTCCTCCTAGTCTTGCTTTGTTATATCAGATTGTTGTAGGGCGCGACGCCCTCGGCGCGCCGGGGCGTCGCGCCCTACACCTGGCGTTACTCAAAACCCCTTACCCATACATCAAAATAGCACGCCATTGCTTCGAGAACTCCTTGCCCTTCCCCCTGAGCAAAAAAATAGATTTTGAGCTTGGGTTCGGTGCCCGAAGGCCGGATCACTGCGGACGATCCGTTTTGCAGCGCCAACTTTACCACATCGGATTTGGGTAGGTTGGTGGGCTGCAGATAATCGGTGATGCACGTTATCGGCACGCCGCCAATTTCTGTGGGGGGGGCATCGCGCAACGATTGCATGGCCCTGCCCATGGCCGCAAAACCCTGGGCGCCTTCAAATGTGTAGGATTCAAGGCGCTCGGCATAAGCGCCATACGCAGTATACAGATTGTCCAATGCTTGCGCAAGGGATATTTTCTCTTTGCAACGATAATAGGCGAACATCTCGCAGATCAGCAGTGAGGCGTTCACGGCGTCCTTATCCCGTACAAAGGGGCCGCTTAAATAACCGTAACTCTCTTCAAAGCCAAAGATGAAGCGCTCAGCCTCTCCCCGTTTTTCCAGCAGGCCGATCTGCTCCCCAATGTACTTAAAGCCTGTAAGCACGTCCATGAGTTCCACACCATGCGCCTCAGCAATCTTTTTTGCCATGGGGGTGGTAACGATGGTTTTGACGGCCAGGGGCCGATGGGGCATGGCGCCCTTTTGTTTGCGTTGTTTGCAAATAAAGTCAAGCAGCAGCACGCCGATTTGGTTCCCGTTGAGCAGCGTATATCCATCTCCATCGCGTATAGCCACGCCCACCCGGTCACAGTCCGGATCGGTGGCCAATAGCAAGTCGCTTTGGTTCTGTGCCGCGCAGGCCAGCCCCACCTCCAGCGCCTCACGAATCTCCGGGTTGGGGAAGGGGCAGGTGGGGAAGTCCCCGTTAGGTTCCTTTTGCTCTGGGGGGATTACGATACGTGTGAACCCGTTGCGGCGCAGGCATTCGGGCACGCAACTGATGCCCGCTCCGTTCAGGGGCGTATACACGATGGAAAAATCCCGGTCAACATCGGCTCCCAGCACGGATTGGGTGGACACAGCATCCAGATAGGCGTGCGTTACCTCCTGGTCGATCCAACTGATCTGACCCGATGCAAGACCTTCCTCAAATGGCAAAAAAGATACCCCATCAAAAACGTCTGTGGCGCTGATATGGGCCAGGATATCCTCGGCGGCCTCATTCGTAATTTGGCAGCCGTTTTCTCCGTATACTTTAAAGCCATTGTACTGGGCCGGGTTATGGCTGGCGGTAATCACCACGCCGCCGCTGCAGCCCAGTTTGCGCACCGCAAAGGAAAGGGCGGGTGTGGGCATCAGTTGCCCATAGAGGAACACCCGTATGCCGTTGGCCGCAAACACACCGGCGGCGGTATGGGCAAACAGTTGGGATTTGTTGCGGCTGTCATAAGCGATAGCTACGCTTGGCGCGGGGTATCGCTTTGAACATCGCTTATTCAGATAATCGCACAGCCCTTGGGTGGCCTTGCCCACGGTGTACACGTTCATTCGGTTGGGGCCCGCGCCGATCACACCCCGCAAACCACCCGTGCCAAAGGAAAGTTCCCGATAAAACCGGTCTTCTATTTCCCCGGGCTGTCCCTCGATAGAAGCCAGTTCCGCGCTTAGTTCACTATCGCCTATCGTCCGCTCGCGCCAGGCTTGATAGGCTGCTTTATACTGCATTTGATGAATCCTTTCTACATATATTCGGTGCGGTTGCAGATGCGCAGGTTTTCCAGCACCTTTTTGATGTCCTGTGCGTTTTCTTTATCGCAGATGAGCAGCGTGTCCTGGGTATCCACCACGATCAGGTTCTTTAACCCCACCGTGGCGATCAGTTTGTCGCCACCTTGCAGAATGCAGTTTTGCGTGGAAATGGTAACGAAATTTCCTCTCACCACATTGCCGGATTCGTTGGTGGCATGGGTTCGCTCCATGGCCAGCCAGGAGCCCACATCGTCCCAGCCAAAGGAGCTGGGCAACACATAGATATTGGATGCCTTTTCCATGATGCCATAGTCGATGGACACGGATTCGAATTGGGCAAACTCGTGCTGGAGCGTCCGGGTCTGGCTTTCGGTGCCGATGGCAGCTTGGATGCGCAGCAGGCCCGCGTACAGTTCGGGCATCAACTGCCGGAACCGACTCAAGATCGAAGAGACTTTCCATATAAACATGCCGCTGTTCCACAGGTATTCCGCCGAACGCAAGTATTGTTTGGCGGTCTCCAGATCTGGCTTTTCCACAAAATGATCCACGGAGAAAGCGTGGCCCTGGGATATCTCGCTGTTGAATTTGATATAGCCGTAGCCGGTTTCCGGGTAATCCGGCGGGATGCCCAGGGTCACCAGGTTGTCGCCTTTCATGGCGATCTGGCAGGCCTCACTAAGCGTATCCCGAAAGATTGGCGCGTACTTGGCCAGGTGATCTGAGGACAGCACGAGCATCAGGGCATCCTGGTGCTTCCGGGCAATGTGCATGGCGCCCAGGCCGATGCAAGGGGCGGTGTTGCGGCCCACGGGTTCGCAGAGTATATTCTCTTGCGGCAAATCGGGAAGCTGGTGCCGCACCAATCCCCGGTAATCGGCATGGGTACCGACATAAATATCCTCTATATTCACAAGGGGGAGAATACGCTCTACCGCAAGTTGGAGCAGCGTTTTCCCGTCCGGCGTTAGGGAGAGGAATTGTTTGGGCCGGTTTCGGCGGCTATAGGGCCAGAAGCGTTCGCCCCGCCCGCCGGCCATAACGAGTGCGGTTTTTTTCATTATGTGTGATCTCCTTGTTTGCCTTTTATGAATGGTATTTTACAGGAAGGCGCACGCAAAAGCAATATGGTATACTATATCCATATCCCTTGAAAGGACGGGCGAGCATGAATACCTATGAGCGGATCGTAGCCATGTGGCAGGGCTTTAACGTACAAACCGAGGCGGATATTGATTTGCGGCTGCACAGTTTCCGCATTCTTTTTGCCTACAATTCCGGAAAGATTGAAAATGACCGCATCTCTTATCACGACACGCAAGAAATATTCGAGAATGGGCAGATATTGAATTACACTGGTGATACGCGTACTTTGTTTGAGCAAGAAAATCAAAAGCTATGCTATGAGTTTTTGAAAAAGAAAATCGCTGCAAGGGAGCCACTGTCTATATCGTTCATTCTGGAGGTTCATAACATCCTAACCAGCGGTACATATGATGAGCGCAGGTTTATCCAGCTTGGTGAGAGGCCCGGCGCATTCAAAAAACATGATTATGTAATCGGGCGCGAAGAGGTAGGTTCCCTTCCCGGCGATGTGGAGTCCGATCTAAAAGATTTGCTCGCTGAATTGGAGGAGTATGGGGAAGTTGATATACTCAAAGCCGCGGCATACTTTCATGCGCGCTTTGAGTACATCCATCCCTTTGCCGATGGAAATGGCCGCGTTGGGCGCACATTGATGAACTACTTA
>Ga0123356_10001940_pt1 | contig 22378 bp, 13 predicted proteins | sample TergutEmb28metaG_2_FD_92546 | JGI IMG/M metagenome (GOLD analysis project Ga0123356, IMG submission 92546) | Embiratermes neotenicus P3 segment gut microbial communities from Petit-Saut dam, French Guiana - Emb289 P3 | ecosystem: Host-associated > Arthropoda: Insects > Digestive system > Gut ...
AGGGAGCATTTTCAAATAAGCATTGCCGGATCGTGCGAAGCGGCCCTTCACGCCCTTCAAATCAACGAGATATCGGCGATAGTCATTCATGTGAGCGAGAACCGCGAAAATGCCTTCGCGGTATTCACCTGCGTTTTTGAGCATGTCAGAGGCGAACAGATACCAATAATACTTCTGGCGGAAAAAGGAAACGACGAGGACGAAAACGCCGCTTTTGCCATGGGGGCCGCGGATTATTCCGCGAGAAGGCACGGAACCACCCAGGCACTGATAAGCCGCATCAACCTCAGGATGAGCGCCAGTGAATACGAAAGGCGTATCATATCCGGCGAAGCCGGGCACGCCTCGGAGCAGATTACGCCGGAAGAACTGCTTTCCGGCAAGACGATACTCGTGGTAGAAGACGTTGAGATAAACAGGGAGATCATCGCCGCGCTGCTTTCCGACATCGACGGCCTGACCATAGCATATGCTGTTGACGGGAAAGAAGCTGTTGATAAATTCAGCGAAAACTCCGGTGTGTACTCGCTGATCCTGATGGACATCCAAATGCCTGTGATGGACGGGCTGGAGGCGACTCGGGCCATCAGAAGCCTGGGCCTGGAAAACGCGCGTGAAGTCCCGATCGTCGCGCTGACCGCCGATACTGACGAGCTTATGATAGAGAAGGTCCTCGAAGCAGGGATGAACGATTTCATAGAAAAGCCTGTTTCCTATGAAACGCTTTTAGGCATTTCCGCGGAACATTGTCTTTAAGAAAAGGCCATGCGTTAATCATATTAGCCGTACTGCTCGTGTCTCTGCTCGCCTCGTGCGGCACGCAAAGCCAAACTATTCCCGAAAACAGAACAGGCTCCTATGAAGATTTTGACGATCGCGACTACAGATGGTTTTCGGGTAAGAAAATCGCAAATATCACGGGAGTGCTCACATATATCACGACCGAAAAGATCGGAGCAGAGCCCGTTTATTACAACGACAGCTCGTCTGCTGCCGAGGACGTGAGAAACGGCCGCGTCGACGGATTTATGACCACGCTCTCTGCGGTCCGCGTCATGGCTCTGCAGCCGGGCAATGAAGTTTTCGAGGCGATCCCTGTGCCGACTGAATACTTCAGCGCCGAGGTGGCGGGCATTTCAATGGACGAGGATGTGCTTACCAGCTTTAACGGGTTTCTCGCCGGGGTAAGAGCAGACGGTACGCTTGACGATATGAAGGATCGCTGGTTCGGAGACAGGCTGGATCTGGACGCGCCCCTGCCGGAGATACCGAATACAGGTGAAAACGGGAGCTTAAAGATAGCGACATGCAGCGACTCACTGCCTTACGCTTTTATGGGCTCAGGCGGTATGCTGAATGGTTTCAGCGTAGAACTCGGCCTCAGGTACGGGGCATATCTAGGTAAGACCGTAGAATTCGCCGACATGGAATTCGGCGCTCTCATACCTTATATAGTCAGCGGGAAAGCCGATATCAGCCTCGCCAACATGGCAATTACCGAAGAGAGAAAACAAAGCGTATCGTTTACAGATCCGATCATTGAAGAGCAGCACGGGATACTCGCGCTTAGACTCACGGAAGTCGCCGGTTCAGTACAGGACGGAGGGTTTGTAGACTGGCTCAAGACAGGCATTGAACGAAACCTTATCACAGATAACCGCTGGAAGATGATCGTAGACGGGCTCGGTGTGACTCTTTTGATATCGATACTCTCGCAGGTATTCGGTACGATACTCGGCTGCTTCATATGCTGGGTCCTGCTCAGGAAAAACAAAATAGCGAACGGCGCCGGCAGGGTGTATTGCGCCATCATAAACGGCACACCTATAGTCGTGCTCCTGCTCATCACATATTATATAATTTTCGGAAATACGAATATCAGCAATATTCTTGTAGCGGTCGCCGCGTTTACGATCGTGACGAGCGCGGGCGTGGGGCAGGTGCTCAAAGGCGCAATCGAGACTGTGGATCCGGTGGAGATCGAGGCCGCGAGGAGCATAGGATTTACCGCATTCCAGGCGTTCATGACCGTAACGCTCCCGCAGGCTATACGCCGGGCTATGCCTGCTTATATGAACGGCTTTGTAGAGCTCGTAAAAGCGACGGCGATCGTAGGCTTTATTGCCATCCAGGACCTTACACGAGCGGGAGATATAATCAGGAGCCGAACATACGACGCGTTCTTCCCGCTCATCTTCGTCGCTATCATTTATCTTGTCGTTACGCTTACCTGTGTTTGGGGCTTTAAGAAGCTCATTAAGAAATACAGCGGGGGAATGTGATGAAGAGGTTCGCCGCGTTTTTGATAATGTGCGTAATGCTACTGGCTGCCTGCTCGACCGCTGGCGACAGCCCGGCAATTCCTGCCGAAGCAGAGCTCACTTTCGAGGACTTTTCAGGAAAGACGATCGGTGTCGAAGTCGGGTCGGTCGCTGACACCGTAGTAGAGAATGACCTTTCAGCGGAGGTCAAATATTACAATGGCATACCAGAGGCTATACAGGATCTCCGCTACGGCAGGATAGCGGGATTCATCTGGGATCTTTCGGCCGCGAGGGCTTTCACCGCGCTGGACGACAGCGGCGACTTTATCGTAGTTGAAGTACCTAAGGAATTCTTTTTCGGGCCGCTGGGCGCTTTCTCGGCGGATCAGGACATCATCTTCAGGTTCAATGAGTTCCTCGCCGAGATAGAGGCAAACGGTATAAAAGCCGAAGTCCAGCAAAGGTGGCTTGATGATACCCCGGATCTCGAGACGCCGATGCCTGACATACCTTTGACAGGTGAAAACGGGACATTTCGTGTAGCTATCAGCGGTACGGAGATACCTTTCACTTTCGTAGGTAATAACAACGAATATAAGGGTTACTCGATCGAGCTCGCCTTGAGATTTGCCCAGCGCGAAGGCAGGGACGTTGAATTCGTAGATATGGATTTCTCGGGCCTTATACCATATACGCAGACCGGTAAGGCTGATTTAGGTATCGCGAACGTGACTATCACCGAGGAACGACTGAAGAGCATATTGTTCAGCGAGTCGATCTTCGACGAGGGCCTTGGTATTCTTGCATTGAGGCCGGCAGCGCAGCGTTCTGCTGAACTTGTTTATTCGGATTTTATAGGAAAGAGGTTCGCCGTAAAGGCCGGCACGATCTACGACGCGATGGCGACAGACGACTTCGAGGCCTCTGAGACATTACTGTTCAGCGACTATCCTTCTATATACGAAGCAGTACAGAGAGGCATGGCCGACGCCGGGATGCGGGGCTATATCGCTGCCAGGCTCAGCCTCTTTGACTCGGTATACTCCGATCTTTCGATAATATCGCTGCCCGGGCAGTTCGATCTGCCGATGGGCGCGATATCGGTGGATCAAAAGATGATCGATTCTTTCAACGAATTCCTTATGCATATCAAAAGCGACGGGACTTATGACGACATGGCCGGGAGGTGGATCGAAAACTTCGATCCGTCAGTTGTTCCTGAGATGCCGGTGATCACGTTGACCGGTGAAAACGGCACTCTTGTAGTGAATACATCGAGCGACTACATGCCGTTTTCGTTCCCGGGGGACGGCGAGATCCTGGGCTTCGATATCGAGCTCGCGAAGCGCTTCTGCGCATATCTGGGAAAAGACCTAGAGCTCGTCGACATGAACTTTTCCGATATCCTGCCGTATGTTATTTCAGGAAAATCAGATATAGCTATCTCGTACGTGACTATCACAGAAGAACGGAAAGAGAGCGTGCTTTTCTCAGAGCCTTACTATACCGATAAGTCCGCGATCATTTTCAAAACCGGTACATCAGGCCCGGCAGGGCCTGTATGGTCCGACTTTATCGGCAAGACCTTCGCCGTGAAAAACGGCTCGGTGTACGACTATATATCGAGAGAGATCATGATGGCGTCGGACATAATGCTGTTTGAGGACTATCCTTCAATATATGAAACGGTGCAGCAGGGCAGGGTGGACGCCGGCATGCGCGGCTACTACGCGACGCGCGTGAGCCTGTTTGACGCAAACTACGCGGACCTTGACGTCATCCATATACCCGAGGAACTGCACAACAACCCTATAGGCGCTATCTCGATGGATCAGGGGATCATCGACGAATTCAATGTTTTCCTTCCGCAGCTGAAAGCTGACGGCATCTATGACGATATGGTAAACCGCTGGTTTGATACATTCGACCCGGAGGACGACAATCAGGTGCCGATCCTCCCGATGACGGGAGTCAACGGTACGCTGACTGTAGCCACTTCGAGCGACTACATGCCGTTCTCATACCTCGGAGACAACGGCGTCAACCTGGGCTTCGACATCGAGCTTTCGACCCGCTTCGCGCAATACCTCGGCAAGGACGTCGTCTTCGTCGACATGCCGTTTTCGGGCATGCTGCCATACGTAATTTCGGGCAAAGCAGACCTCGGGGTGTCGGACATCACTATAACAGAGGAGCGCAAGAAGAGCGTACTTTTCACCGAGCCGTACTTCATCGACATGTCCGCGATCATATTCAAAAAGGGCTTTAGCGTTTCCGAATCGGCCGGCGGCGGAAGCGCTTCATTCATCGACTGGGTCAAGACCGGCATAGAGCGAAACCTCATCGTCGATCACCGCTGGAAGATGATCGTAAACGGGCTCGGAGTCACGATGCTCATTTCGGTAATGTCGCAAATATTCGGAACGATACTCGGATGCTTTATCTGCTTCCTGCTGTTACGGAAAAATCGCATGGCGGACATTGTAGGAAGGGTATACTGCAGCCTGGTAAACGGCACGCCCGTCGTGGTGCTGCTGCTTATCACCTACTATATAATTTTCGGAAATACGAGTATCAGCAATATACTCGTGGCCATCGCGGCGTTTACGATAGTAACGGGCGCAAGCGTCGGGCAGGTGCTAAAAGGAGCGATCGACACTGTAGATCCGGTAGAGATCGAAGCGGCAAGGAGCATAGGTTTTACCTCGTTCCAGGCGTTTATGACCGTTACACTGCCGCAGGCTGTGCGCAGGGCGCTGCCGGCCTATATGAACGGTTTTGTCGAGCTCGTGAAGGCGACCGCAATCGTGGGCTTTATCGCCATACAGGATCTTACCCGCGCAGGCGATATCATACGCAGCCGTACCTACGACGCGTTCTTCCCGCTCATCCTGGTCGCGGTCATATACCTGATCGTCACATTGTCGTGCGTAGGGGTATTCAAGCGTATCATTAAAAAATTCAGCGGAACTATTTGACCTTGAACCGTTTGCGTATTTCTCTGCGCATCACGAAAACTATGACGATAGCCGCAACGCTGAGCGCGCAGGCTATCAGGTATGACGTATTATACGCGCCGGTAGAATCAAATATCCTCGCGGCTGACATCGGCCCGATGATCCCGCCTATGCCCCAGGCTAAAAACACAGTGCCGTAGTTTGCCCCAAAGCTCTTAAGTCCGTACAGGTCTGACGTCAGAGCCGGCATGACGGAGAAGATAGAGCCGTAGCAGAACCCGGCCGCGAGTATCCCTATAGCGACTGTCGGTATATTGTTGTAGACGCCGAACAGGAGCATGTTTGCAGCCTGTATGGCGAGTATTATTATCAGTGTCTTCGTCCGCCCGACCTTGTCGGAGATCGTGCCGCCGAGGAACCTGCCGAGCGTATTGAAAACGCTTAATACGATGACAAGCAGGAAACCGCCTTCCCAGGAGGCCTGTACCTGAACTATCTTAGCCGCGTGCCCGATGATCATCAGCCCCGACGCCGACGATATCGCGAAGAGTATAAACAACAGGTAGAAATTCGGCGTTCTTAGCATATCTCTTGTACTTACATCTTCGCCTGTTACTGTCGCGCCGGACAATGGGGACGGTTCTTTTTGCCCCGCTTCCCTGTCATACCCGAGGGGCGGGTCGTACATGTTGAATGAAAGCACGAATATGAAAGCGAAAGCTACTGCCCCGAAAACCAGAAAGGAGTTCGATACTCCGACGGCGCCGAGCAAATAGTTTGAAAGCGGCGAATATAAGACCGCCGAAAAACCTATGCCCGCGAGTACCGCGCCCGATACCATCCCTCTCTTGGAGTAAGGGAACCATTTGAGCGAAGGGGAGAGCGATGCGACGTTGCCGCTGCCAACGCCGAATCCGTTGATGATCCCGAAGCCGATCATGACCAACGCCGGCGTAGTGAACAGGCCGGATATCAGCAACCCTATTCCCATAAGGATCGAGGCGGCGGTCACGCAAATGCGGGGGCCGTGTTTGTCCTGGATTCGGCCCGAAATGAAAAATCCTATTGCCATTGATACCGTGAATACGGTGTAGGGCATCGACGCCTGCGTGCTGGTCCAATGCAGTTCGTCCTGAAGCCCTTTGCTGATAACGCTCCATACGTAGAGGAGCCCAAGGACTATGCTGATCCCGATAGCGGACCACAGCACGGTCCATTTACTTAGTTTTTCCTGTCTGGTCATGAAAGCCTCTTCTTAAACAGAAGGCAGCCGCAGCTGCATTCGCCGCTTTCGCGGTTGTAGCAGTCCCCGCACTCTTTAGATGTGCTGATCCGTTGCGCGGGCCGGTCCACCGTATTTATGTAATGCCTTCTTAGTTCTTCTATATTGCTATAATCACGGATGTCCTGTTTTGTGAACTCTGAAAGCCCGAAGCATCTTATCGCCGTAAGGTCCGGAAGGATGTCGATGACAGGCGTGCAGTTGTTCGTTTCGCAGAGTATAGCTCTCTGCCAGAACGAGGGTGAGTAATTTCTGTGTAATGCCGAATAGAATATTTCCTTGGCGCGCATCACGCCGTCATACTCTTCTTTCGTGAGTACGCATGTGGGCAGGAAATTGCAGTCGAACCCTGTGATAACGCCGCAGCGTATCATGTCGCCGACAAATGACATCGCGACGGGTTTCATCCCGCGGAAATAGTCCAGCGGGCTTTCGCCATTAAGATCGCCATTGCGCGGCACGGATACGGAAAGCCTGATCACGTCGAACCCGAGCTCCTGCGCGAGGGAGATAACATACGAATAGTCAAAATCTTTTTTGTATATATTTACGCTGAGCCTGAATCTGCCCTCGCCGAAATGGTCGTTCTTAAACCTAAGGAGATTCTGCCGCATCTTTTCATAAGCCGCGGCGCCCATGTCCCCGGGCGAGTTGCAGTTCACGAGCATACGAAACTTTGAGTCCTCAAGTATCTCAGGTTCCAGACGTTCCAGCAGGACCGCGTTCGTATACAGCATTACGGGGTCGGACCTTAGGTCATTCAGCGCTGTGCGGATGACCTCGTTGATATGCGTATACAAGAGCGGCTCACCGCCGATAATGCCTACCTGCCGGTCGCTTTTGTCGCCGAGAACAAAGTCCAGAGCCTTCCGAAAATCCTCAGGAGTCATCTCCTGAGGATCCCGGTTTACAAATTCTCCGGCGAAACAGTAGGGACAACTAAGGTTGCATGCCTCGTTCACCATTATATTGGCCATAGTAAAATCTTCTTTTTAGTTTACCTCTCCGGCCTTGCAGCGCCGCAAAGAGAGCAGGTCTTACGGCCGAAAAGATTTTCGCAGCCGCATTCGGTGCGCCCGTCGTCGATACCCGCCACCTTTTCGTGGCATATCCAGGGCTCAGCGTTCAGCAGCCTCTTTCCTTTTACGCGGCCGTCACTTGTATAGACAATCTTTTTATCAGACATATAAAGCTCCTCCTTACTCAAACGCGATGTCGCCGAGGTTGACGTCGTCAGCCGCCCTGATATCGTCAATGGTCATAGTTTTCTTGCCATAGGCGATATCGAGAGAATAGTTCGCGCCGTCTTTTACGTTATGGAACCAGAAGTCGCCTGCCCAGTCGGTTTCCATTTCACGCTTCTCGCCCGACGCTTTGTCTTTTAGCGTGAGCTTGGCGCCTATCAGCACTTCTTTTTCTACAGGGTCGTAGACTGTGCCGGCGATGAAGCGCTTTAGTATACCCTTGTAGAACACCCGCACGGGTAAGTCCAGTTCGGGTTTCATGACCTCATAGTCAGGATCATTCAGGTATGCGTCAAGACTGTCAACGTCGATGAATTTTATCGCCTCGTTCGGGCAGTTGAGCTGGCAGCGTGTGTGCTCCCATCCGTCGTCGAGCAGGTGCGCGCAGCCCGTACATTTCTGTGAGATCAGAAGATCCTTGTTGTAGTAGATGGCCTCGTACGGGCAGGCGTCTACGCAGGTCGTGCAGCCTATGCACTTGTCCGGGTCAATGATAACGAGCCCGTCATCCCGCTGGTATATGGCTTTGTTTTTGCATATGTCTATGCAGTAACCGCAGTGCATACAGAGATGCGGGCGGTAGGCGACCTTGACCTTTGGGATAGTGCCCCTGACTTTCTCGTCGATCTTCAGCCAGAAGTGGCCGATATTCGGTTGGGGCTTCGCGTAGCCCGGCCAGTCGTTTGCGACGTGCTCATCCTTGCAGGCTATCTGGCAGGCATAGCAGCCGTTGCAGACCGTTAAATCAATTATTATCGCTTTCATGCTATTTCTCCTCTATCCATGCTTCGAAACACAGACCCGCGCCCTCGTCGTAATGTCTGTCGAACGCCTCGGGGTATTTCTCACGCCACTCGGTCCATTCGGCCTCGCTGACCTTCTGCACGTCCACGAGGTAGCCCGTCGTTGCTTGTCCGGCGCAGTTTTTCGAGGTTATGTCAAGCTGTGAAATTGTGTTGATGCAGCCGCCTCTGTCGATGTGGTCGGCGATCGGGTCGAATCTTGAGCCGTGGTCGATATACGCGACTTGAGGGGAGATGCGCTCAGTCACGAATGCGCCGCATAGAGTGATGCCGCGCTCGTTGAACACTTTGACGATGTCGCCGTGTTTGATGCCGCGCTTCTCGGCCTCGCTCGTATGGATCCAGACCGGCTCGTAGTCGTAGCCGTCAAAGCCTTTGATCTTCATTGTAGGGGTCTCGCGCGTCCAGGCAACGTCGTCGGCCTGGGAGTGGGTGCGCCATCTGCCGTGGTTGGTGATCGTAAGCAGCGGGTATTTCCACGCGCGGTCTGAGCTGAGCCGCTCGTCATGGCTAACGCCTTTTTCTATCCACTGAGGATAGGGCGGGCGTTCCTTGTCGTCCGGAAAGTTCGTTGCCAGACGTTCGGAGTAGAACTCGAGCAGGCCCGAAGGCGTCTCCACAGGATTATTTACCGGATCTTCATAGAACAGGCGCAGGCCGCAGGGTATATCTGCCCAGTCTTTTCTCGTCGGGAAGACATAGTACTTCTTCTCATAGAACTCATCCCATGATACCGGGATATCCATGTTGTCGTAGACTTCCTTTTCGAGATCGTAGGTGGTCTTGTTTTCTGTGTAGTCCTCAAGTATGCCGTAGTAATCCTCGTATGTATCGAGTTTTTTCGCGACCTCGACGCAGATCTCGTAGTCGGTCATTGACTCGCCGATCGGCTCTATGGCTTGTTCCTGGATCTCGACGCTGTTGAATTGCGGGCCCTGGCGGACGGTCGTGATGATGTCTTCATTTTCCATCGTCGTGTTGGCCGGCAGGATGATGTCCGCGATGAGACAGTCGTTTTCGAGCCACGGATGCTGGGCTATGACGCACTCGATCGAGGAGTCCCTGAAGGCTTCGACTGTGCGGAAACCGTAGTTCCAGCAGGCGATGCGGCAGGGGGTGTCCGTCCAGATCATATGCAGCGGCGAGCCTCCCTCTTCCGCGGGAAGCGGGAAGGTATATTTACGGAACTGCTCCTCCGTACGGGCTTCCTGGGCTCCTGAGCCGTAGAATGAGATCGGGTAGTTAAGTATGGCTTCCTGGATCATCGTCTTAGGGATGTTCTGGATGCCCCACGCGTCTACCGTCGTGCGTACCGGACGCGTCAGCCTCTTTGAGAGAGCCGGGTTGAAGTAACGGTAGTTGCCTACGCCTTCGGCGTCTGGCATGCCGAAATATGACATCTGCCATTGCTGCACGCCGGGGCCTCCGAGGCCCTGCATGCCGAGCAGCACGCACTCAAGACGGCCGGGCTCGTGTGAGAACGGCCCGCGTATGAATCCGCCGCCGAAGTAATGACAGATCGACGTTACTTTTTTTGCCCATTCGCGCGCGAGGGCTTTGATCGTCCATTCGGGCACGCCGCATTTGCCGGACGCCCACTCAGGCGTTTTCGGGATGCCGTCGACCTTGCCGAGGACGTAGTCTTCGATCTTGTCCATGCCGACCGCGTGCGTCGCGACGTAGTCTTTCTTATATGTGTCTTCTGTTACCCACATGTAGATGATCGCGAGCTGAAGAGCCGCGTCGGTGTTCGGAAGGATCGGGATCCACTTGTCGGCGTGGACCGCCGCTCCGTAGTTCAGATCCGGGCAAATGTAGACCTGGCGGATACCGGCGTCGCGCCAGAAATAGCATATACGCGTCGCGTTCTGTCCGGTGAAGCCCCAGGGTGTAGTCTCAGGGTCACAGCCCCAGAAGAGCGCCATGTCGGAGTTTTCTGTGATGTCCTTAAAGATGTTTTTCTGAGGCGCCTGGATGCCCTGGAAGCCGTGGCCCCAGACATGCTTTGAACCCCAGTACCAGCCTTCCCACGAGTCGGGGTTCCTGACCTGCTGGGTAAAACCTCCGGTCATCTCGAGCAGGCGGCCCTGATGGCCGTGCGGTGTGTGGATCGTGCCGCATTCGCCGTGCCCGTCGCCTTGTACGAGTATGCACGCAGGGCCGTATTTTTCCTGTACGCGAACGATCTCAGCCGCAATCACGTCTGTGACTTCGTCCCACGAGGCCCTTCTGTACTTGCTCTTTCCGCGGTTCTGCGGGTTCCTTTCACCGTTCGGATCCCAGTCTACCCGGATGATGGGGTACTTGATCCTGTTAGGTGAGTATGTACGCTTTTTATAAGCGAGGGAATAGGTACCAACGTGTGAGACGAGTTTCGGCCTGTACTTGACGCCGTTTCTCTCCAGTTCCCACATGTTGAACTTGCTTTCGTCGTACTTCCAGTTGTACTGGAAAGGACGCATGCGAAGCATTTTGCCGTCTTTTACGTCCACCATGCATTCGCCGGCTCCGCCTAAAAGGCCTCCGAGTGACATGCATTTGATGACAGTTTTGTCTCCCATCGTTTTGGCGGTTCCGTAGTCTTTAGGGAAACGTTTGTTATTTTCCAAAAGAAAGTCCTCCTTTCAATTTATGTATATACTGACTTGTTACAAGGAATAAATATCATTCCTTATAAAAAATTCTAACATCGCCGCAAGAGATGTCAATTGTTAGTTCAGAAATTAAACATAGGAATTATTTCAGGTATATCCCCGACAGCATAACAGCGCCCGACGGCGATCGGTCGAAGGTGATGGTCAGGTCCGCAATCGAGCCGAGATCCAGCGTGTCAAAGCAGGTGAGGGGGACGCGGAGGTCTCCCAGCGGCATGAACCCCATCCACATTGAACCGCCCCATTCAAATTCCTGTACATAACCGGGATGCCATGTGAGGGCGCCGGTTCCCGCAGGGATAAATACGCTTTGAGCCGCCCCGGAACTGTCTGTCAGAGAGAGGGTGAAGGACTGGTCCTCCCCGTACGGGTTCAGCTCATTAGATGAGTCAACCGCCACATATAAGGACAGCGCCCGGTGGCCGGAAAAATCGCCTGTTGAAAGAGAGAAGGAAACCGCGCCTCCGGCCCCGTCCCATTCGAGAGAGTATAATGGCAGCTGCTCGTCCCTTCTGTTTATCACCGATGGGTGGGTGAAATAGCCTTCCACGGGAAAAGACTGCAGCCAAAACCCGGCAGTCGCCGCGCCTGTGGCGTATACGTCAGACTGATTTTGCGCGGACGGCGTATTCAAAATACTCTGAAGGCCGGGAATATAGGTAGAGGCAGTTACCCTGTAGCCGAACATAGAGGCAGGCTGGGGCTCCGCCGGAGCGAATGTACCCCATGGAGCCTTTTTCCCTGTTACCAGAGAGAGGAAAGCGGCGGCATAGTGTTTGAGAAAGTCTTCCTGCTGGTCACGGGTCAGCCAGGTTTCCTTCGCGAGATAAGCGGCGCCGTCTGTGAACCAGATCCTGTCGTCTTCTTCGAAATCCCGATTGAAAAAGTTGTGGTTCGCGCCGCGCAAGTATACAAGAGAAGCAAGGGACCGGTTAAATGATTCCATCACGATTTCATCATAGACAGTCTGCCCGAATGGGAGGAGGTCGCCGTCAAATTCCGGGAGGATGATCGATGTCGGGACGTCAGGGTGCGGCTGATCGTCGGGCCCATGGTAAATCACCGTTGACGGCGCGACACGGATCATGGAGCGGATCCGGTCAAGTCCGGCGAGCTCATCCCGACGGCAGAAAGTGTCCGCCACCTCCGCTCCTCTTGAGTGGCCGATCAGATGGATTTGATCAATGTCGACCTTTCCTGTCAGGTCGACGCCATAACCCGGGTCCTGTCCTGAGTTTGCTTCTTCGAGCAGAGCCAGGTGCTGTTCAAACAGGGCATAGGACCATTCGTTCCAGCTGGATTCTCCGAAATCAAATGTCCATTCAATATTGATATTGAAGCTTACGGCGACATATCCTTCAGCCGCAAGCTGTCCGACGAGATAGTCGAATCCTGCGTAAACTCTGTCGTATACCGTTTCAATGCGCTTCGCGCCGTGCAGGATGATGACCAAAGGGTGCGGGCCATCCGAGTCCGGGACGGCAATGATCCCGTCCAGCGGAGCGGGGATCGGTCTGCCGAGCACATTCGTCAAATTACCATCGCCAAGACTGAAATCATGGACCTTAATTCCGGAAGCGTCCGCAAGCTCGAAGGCCATGTCGGTGACCGCGAGTTCCGTCGCGGGAGGTTCGCTCACAGGAGGATGTGCCTGTGGCGGTTCCGGCGCCGGGCTCTCCGGACCGCTGTCCGAACCGGTGCCGCATCCAAAGAGTATTACAGCCAATAAAAGCACTAAAAGGATCGGCAATATTTTTTTCAAGGTCGACTCCTATTCAAAAGCGATGTCGCCGAGGTTGACGTCGTCAATCGTGTGGATATCGGCGATAGCCATTTTTCTGCCGCCATAGGTGATCCCGAGTGAATAATTAGCGTCTTCGGCTACGTCCACGAACCAAAAGACTCCTGCAGGGTCGGTTTCCCTCTCGCGCCTCATACTTGTGTTTTCGTTGACAAGCGTGATCTTCGCTCCTTGTAGCGCTTCGTTCTTTGAGGAGTCGTAGACCGTGCCGGCGATGAAACGAGAGGGTGTGCCCTTATGGAAAACGCGCGCCGGAAGATCTGCGCGTGTCTTTATTACTACGTAGTCGGGTTCGCTTTCGTATTCATTAAGGCTGTCTGTATCTAAGGGCCTGGCTGCTTTGTTCGGGCAGGCTGCCTGGCAGGTATAGCAGCAGTCGCAAACCGTTAAATCTATCAGGATCGCTTTCATGCTATTTCTCCTCTATCCATGCTTCAAAGCACAGACCCGCGCCCTCGTCGTAACGCCTCTCGAACGCATCGGGATATTTCGCTCTCCACTCTTCCCATTCGGCCTCACTGACTTTCTGCACGTCAACTAGGAAGCCCGTCGTCGCCTGGCCGGCGCAGTTCTTCGAGGTGATCTCAAGCTGTGTGATGGTGTTGATACAGCCTCCTCTGTCGATGTGGTCGGCGATCGGGTCGAACCTTGAGCCGTGGTCGATATACGCGGCCTGAGGTATCAGGCGCTCGGTTACGTACGCGCCGCATAGCGTGATGCCGCGCTCGTTGAACACCTTAACGACGTCGCCGTGCTTGATGCCGCGCTTCTCGGCCTCGCTCGTATGGATCCAGACCGGCTCGTAGTCGTAGCCGTCAAAGCCTTTGATCTTCATTGTAGGGGTCTCGCGCGTCCAGGCGATGTCGTCCGCCTGGGAGTGAGTGCGCCACCTGCCGTGGTTTGAAATGACCAGGAGCGGGTTTTTCCAAGCGCGGTCGGAACTGAGCCTTTCGTCATGGCTTTCGCCTTTCTCTATCCACTGAGGATAGGGCGGGCGCTCCTTGTCATCCGGGAAGTTCGCAGCCAGGCGTTCGGAGTAGAACTCGAGCAGGCCCGAAGGCGTCTCCACAGGATTATTTACCGGATCTTCATAGAACGGCCGCAGGCCGCAGGGGATTTCCTCCCAGTCTTTTCTCGTTGGGAAGACATAGTACTTCTTCTCGTAAAACTCATCCCACGATACGCCTATCTCCATGTTCTCATAGACTTCTTTTTGGAGGTCATATGTCGTCTTGTTTTCCGTGTAGTCCTCAAGTATGCCGTAGTAATCCTCGTATGTGTCGAGTTTTTTCGCGACCTCGACGCAGATCTCGTAGTCGGTCATCGACTCTCCGATCGGTTCTATGGCCTGTTCCTGGATCTCGACGCTTTGGAACTGCGGGCCCTGGCGGACGGTCGTGACGATATCTTCGTTTTCCATTGTCGTGTTGGCCGGCAGGATGATGTCCGCGATGAGACAGTCGTTTTCGAGCCACGGATGCTGGGCTATGACGCACTCGATCGAGGGGTCCCTGAAGGCTTCTACCGTGCGGAAACCGTAGTTCCAGCATGCGATGCGGCAGGGGGTGTCCGTCCAGATCATATGCAGCGGCGAACCTCCTTCTTCCGCGGGAATCGGGAAGGTATATTTGTTGAACTGCTCCTCCGTACGGGCTTCCTGGGCTCCTGAACCGTAGAAAGAGATAGGGTAGTTCAGTATGGCTTCCTGGATCATCGTCTTCGGGATGTTCTGGATGCCCCACGCGTCTACCGTCGTGCGGACAGGGCGGATGAGCCTCTTGGAAAGCGCAGGGTTGAAAAAGCGGTAGTTACCCATGCCTTCGGCGTCGGGCATGCCGAAATAGGACATCTGCCACTGCTGCACGCCGGGGCCTCCGAGGCCCTGCATGCCGAGCAGCACGCACTCAAGACGGCCGGGCTCGTGCGAGTAAGGACCGCGGACATAACCGCCTCCGAAGTAGTGGCAGATCGACGTTACTTTTTTTGCCCATTCGCGCGCGAGGGCCTTTATCGTCCATTCGGGCACGCCGCATTTGCCGGACGCCCACTCGGGCGTTTTCGGGATGCCGTCAACATTGCCGAGCACGTAGTCTTCGATCTTGTCCATGCCGACCGCGTGCGTCGCCACATAGTCTTTCTTATATGTATCCTCTGTTACCCATATATAGATGATCGCGAGCTGAAGGGCCGCGTCGGTGTTCGGAAGGATCGGGATCCATTTGTCGGCGTGGACCGCCGCGCCGTAGTTCAAATCCGGGCATATATAGACCTGGCGGATACCGGCGTCGCGCCAAAAGTAGCATATGCGAGTCGCGTTCTGGCCGGTGAAGCCCCAGGGCGTAGTCTCAGGGTCGCAGCCCCAGAAGAGAGTCATGTCGGCGTTTTCTGTGATGTCCTTGAAGATGTTTTTCTGAGGCGCCTGGATGCCCTGGAAGCCGTGGCCCCAGACGTGTTTGGCGCCCCAGTACCAGCCTTCCCATGAGTCGGGATTCCTGACCTGCTGCGTGAAACCGCCTGTCATTTCGAGCAGGCGGCCCTGATGGCCGTGCGGTGTATGGATCGTGCCGCATTCGCCGTGCCCGTCGCCCTGGATCAATATGCAGGCAGGGCCGTATTTTTCCTGTACGCGGATGATCTCAGCCGCGATCACGTCTGTGACTTCGTCCCACGAGGCTCTTCTGTACTTGCTCTTGCCGCGGTTCTGCGGGTTCCTTTCACCGTCCGGGTCCCAGTCCACGCGGATGATCGGGTACTTGATCCTGTTCGGTGAGTATGTACGCTTTTTATAAGCCAGAGAGAAAGGCCCGATTTGGGAAATGAGTTTCGGCCTGTATTTGACGCCGTTTCTCTCCAGTTCCCACATGTTGAACTTGTTTTCGTCGTACTTCCAGTTGTACTGGAAAGGACGCATGCGAAGCAATTTGCCGTCCTTGACGTCTACCATACATTCAGCTCCGCCGCCTAAAAGGCCTCCGAGCGACATGCATTTGATGACAGTTTTGTCTCCCATCGTTTTGGTGGTGCCGTAGTCTTTAGGGAAACGTTTGGTATTATCCAAAAGAAAGCCCTCCTTCCAAAAATGGAACTAAAAAGCAGGCAGTTGTTTTTAATTATAGCATTGTTTTATACTACAACATGTGACTGATTTTGTTGATTTAAGAAAACTGAACAGGAACGAGCTGATCAAGCTGCGCAGGACCATAGTCCGCTTAAAGGAATCCGGGCACAGCGGGAAAGAAATCGAAAACATCACGCGTGTCCGTTCAAACCGCGTCAGTGAGATATGGCAAAAATACCTGGATAACGGCGACGAAGGGTTGAATCCGGGGATTCCGGGACGCAAGCGGGGCGAGAAATGCCTGCTAAGCGAGCCCTTGCAGAATGAAATCAAACGGATTCTGACAGGAAAAAAACCCGACGACCTTGGCATGCCGTACTCGCTATGGACGCGCCAGATCGCCTGCGATTTCATTAAAAGAGAATACGATATAAGGCTGCCTTTACGATCCATGACGAATTACCTAAAGAAATGGGGCTTTGAATGCAGGACGCCGAAAAAAACTGAGGCGTATCTTAAGAACAAGGCGTTCTCTGGTTTCATTGAAGATGTTTTTCCGGACATAGTCCGGCGTGCGAAATCCGAAAATGTCGGCATCTACTGGTATTGTGAAACCAAAGCCGGCAAGATGATCATGATCGCTGCCGCGACCGCCAGAGGCACTTCAAGATTTACGTTTGTACGCGGCCGTATGACACAGGAAAAATTCATTTTATTGGTGAGCCGTCTTGTCCGGTACGCGGACAGAAAGGTCTTTTTTATCGTTGAAGACAGAAAGGCTTTTCGTGGTGAAAAAGTCAGAAACTGGCTGAAAACCCATGAAAACCGCGTAGAGATATTCTATCATCCGACCGCTTTTAAAAAAAGCGAAAAATAATCGCTTTAGATGTTGAATAATTACGGAAAAAGAGGCAAGATGAATAGTATCAGTCTTTTTACAATAGAATATGACAATACAGGAGGAAGCTATGGCAGAAGATAGAAGCAAGAACAGCAAATCAGGCGAAAAAACCCTGATCAGGGACATCAGCTTCTGCGGGGTTCCGGAAAACGGGTCAAACGCGTCCATGGTCGACGTCAAAGACGGCAAGATCATACGCATCAGGCCTATGCATTACGACTGGAAGTACGACCCTGAGAAGGACATGAACCCGTGGAAGTTCGAGGTGCGCGGCAGCACTTTCGAACCATGCATGAAAACGCTTATACCTCCTATCTCGCTCTCGTACAAGAAGCGTGTATATTCCCCGGCAAGGGTGCGGTTCCCGATGAAAAGGGTCGACTGGGAGCCGGGTGAACCGGGCTCGACAGGCCCGGGAGGACGCAATGTTCAGAACCGAGGCAAGAGTAAATATGTGAGGATCTCCTGGGACGAAGCGCTTGATACGATAGTCAGCGAGATGACCCGTATCAAGGAGACCTACGGCCCGACGTCTTTACTATACCAATGCGACCAGCACGGTGAAAATAAGGTCGTGCAGGCATGTCACGGTGCGGGGCGCAATCTTCTGCCTCTTTGGGGCGGATATACCCTGCAGAACAGGCAGCCGGACAGCTGGGAAGGCTGGTGGTGGGGAAGCAAGCATTTTTGGGGCTGCGAACCCGTAGGCCAGGGCAAACAGAGCAATTTGCTTCTCGACGTGGCTGAGAACTGCGAGCTTTTGCTCTTCTGGGGATGCGATCAGGAGGCCACGCCGTGGGGCTGGCAGGGCCAGATGCCAAGCCGGCTCTCATTTTGGTACTCCGAGCTCGGCATCAAACAGATCTACATACATCCTGACGTGAACTACGCGGGCGCCGTGCACGCCGACCGCTGGATACCTGTGCTGCCCAACACGGACGCGGCCCTGTACCTGGCTATCACCAACGTGTGGTTCAAAGAAGGGACTTACGACAAAGATTATCTTAAGACGCACGCCGTCGGCGTCGAAGCTTATGAAGACTATGTCACGGGCAAGGAAGACGGCATTGAAAAGACCCCTGAGTGGGCCGCCCCGATTTGCGGCATAGAGGCGCGTGTCATCAAGGCCCTAGCGAGAGAATGGGCATCGAAGCGCACGAGCGTCGTCATAGGCAACGGCGGCCCCGCCATCCGCGGGCCTTACGCGACAGAACCCGCCCGCCTGCAGAATATATGCCTGGCGATGCAGGGGCTTGGGAAACCGGGCGTAAACCAGGTGAAGATGATCGAATGGGGGCTGTTTGACATGCCTGATCAATACTCTCAGCCGATCTCGATCCGCGTGCCAAACCTGAGGACGGCTTACACAGGAGGCCATCCGTCCGACGCTCACCATCCCGCGATCCCCAAGACATACATCCCGAAAGCTATCCTCGAGGGGGAATGCGACTGGTACGGCGTCGAGTCTGAGACGGCCCCGCGCGAGGATCAGTTCGTTCATCGTAAGTATCCCGCGGACGGGTGCGCGAAGATACACGCCATCTGGACAGACTCGCCTTCGTGGATCACCTGCTGGAACGGCGGCAACGAGTTCATTCAGGCCATGCAGCATCCCAGCATCGAGTTCATCTGGGCGCAGCATCCCTGGCTTGAAAACGACGCGCTTATGGCAGACATCATCCTGCCGGTCAACACGAAACTTGAAGAGGACGATATAGCGGTCGACGTCTTCAGCGGCCAGTACAACCTGCTCTTCAAAGAGCACAAATGCATAGAACCACTCGGCGAATCATACAGCGATTATGAGATCGTTTGTATGCTCGCGGACAAGCTTGGGCTGCTTGAGGAATATACGGGCGGCAAGAGTATCCCTGATCTGATCAAGTATGGATGGGAGACATCCCGCTGCGCCGACCTTATAAGTTATGAAGACCTGAGTGAAAAACTCTATCTTGTGATCCCGACTCAGGACGGCTGGGAAAACGAGCCACGGGGTTTCCAGGAATTCTACGACGATCCAAAGAATAACCCGATGACTACCCCTACCGGCCTGCTCGAGTTTGAAGCGACCGGGCTGAAGGAACACTTTCCGGACGACCTTGAAAGGCCGCCGGTGCCGAAATGGATCCCGAAGGGGATCTCCCACGAAGAGACCCTGGAGACCGAGCGCGGCAAGGCATATCCGCTGCTGGTCTGCTCCAACCATCCGCGCTGGGGCGTGCACTCTCAGCACGAGGACATCACCTGGCTGCGCGAGATCCCGACCTGCAAGATCAAGGCTCACGACGGCTATCAGTATCAGCCTGTCTGGATACATCCGTCAACGGCTGCCGAACGCGGCATAGCCGACAGGGATATAGTATCCGTCTACAACGAGCGCGGAGCAGTCTTCGGCGCCGCGTATGTCACGGAGCGCATCATGCCGGGCGTCCTCTCAATGGATCACGGCGCAAAGCTGGATCCGATCGTTCTTGGAGAGATCGATCGAGGAGGCGCTATAAATACGATCGTGCCGACCAAGACCACGTCCAAGAACGCCGTTGGCCACGCGGTATCGGGATTCCTGGCCGAAGTCGAAAAGGTTGACATCGAGGAGATGAAGAAGAAATACGCAGAGGCTTTCGAAAGGCCTTACAATCCAAACGCCGGCCCGGGAATAGAAGCATTTCTGGCCTAACTTAGTTTTAGAAGGGGGAATAACAAATGGCAGAAGACAGAAGCAAGAGCAGCAAATCAGGCGAGAAGACACATGTCGTCGATCTTTCTTGGGGAGGAGTAGGCTCGTGCGGCGCGAACGCCTCGATGGTCGACGTCAAGGACGGCAAGATGATCCGAATCAGGCCGCTCCATTACGACTGGCAACAGGACATGAGCACAAAAAACCCGTGGAAATACGAGGTGCGCGGCAAGGTCTTCGGGCCGGCTGAGAAAACTCTCATACCGCCGCTCTCCATGTCGTACAAAAAGAGGGTTTACTCGCCGGCTCGCATCCGTTTCCCGATGAAGCGGGTGGACTTTGATCCTGCGGGTGAGCCCGGTTCGATGGGCGAAGGCGGACGCAACGCGCAGAACCGCGGCATCAGCAAGTATGTGAGGATATCGTGGGAAGAAGCGCTGGATACGATCATCAGCGAGATGGAACGTGTCAAGAAAGCCTACGGGCCCACATCAATACTCTACGAATGCGACCAGCACGGCGATCAAAAGAACGTCCAGGCATGCCACGGAGCGGGACGCAAACTCCTGCGGCTCTGGGGCGGCTACACAGCGCAAAACAGGCAGCCCGACAGCTGGGAAGGTTGGTGGTGGGGCAACAAACATCTCTGGGGCTGCGAGCCTGTCGGCCAGGGCAAACAGGGAAACCTGCTCTTTGACATTGCCGAAAACGCCGAACAGCTCCTATACATCGGCTGCGACCAGGAGACTACCCCCTGGGGATGGGGAGGCCAGCAGGCAAGCCGTATCTCGTATTTTTACAAAGAGCTCGGCATCAAAAAGATCTATATCTGCCCCGATCTCAACTACGGCGCCGCCGTGCACGCGGACAAGTGGATACCGATCCTGCCAAACACCGACGCGCCTATGTACCTGTGTATCGCGTATCAGTGGTTCAGGGACGGGACCTACGACAAGGAATACCTCAAGACCCACGCGCTCGGCGTCGAGGAGTTCGAAAAATATGTCATGGGCGAAGAGGACGGAGTGCCGAAGACGCCGGAATGGGCTTCGCCTCTCTGCGGCATTCCTGTGAGGATCCTCAAGCAACTCGCGCGCGATTGGCATCAGAAACGCACGACTGTGTGCATCGGCAACGGAGGCCCCGGCATCCGCGGCCCATATGCCCATGAGCCGGCGCGCCTGCAGGGAATATGTCTCGCCATGCAGGGGCTCGGCAAACCCGGGCGAAACCAGGCAAAGATGATCGAGTGGGGCCTGTTCGACCAGGAAGACCAATTCACTCAGCCGATGCCGGAGCGTATACCCAATCTGTGGCCGGCCTTCACTGGAGGTCAGCCATGGGAGTCTCACCACCCCTCAATAGTAAAGACCTTTGTACCTAAAGCTATCCTTGAGGGCGAATGTGACTGGTACGGCGTCGCGAACGAGATGGCGCCGCGCGAGGACCAATTCGTACATCGGTCTTATCCCGCCGAAGGATGCGCGAAGATCCACGCGGTCTGGACTGACTCGCCTTCATGGATCACGTGCTGGAACGGCGGTAACGACTATATCAAGGCAATGCGGCATCAGAGCATCGAGTTCATGTGGGCACAGCACACCTGGCTCGAAAACGACGCGCTGCTCGCCGACATCATCCTGCCCGTGAACACCTCGCTTGAGACAGACGATATCTGCAACGACGTTTTCAGCGGCCAGTACCATATGCTTTACCCGCAGCGCGCTTGCATCGATCCTATCGGCGAATCTTACAGCGACTATGAGATCGTCTGCATGATGGCTGAAAGACTTGGGCTTTACGAAGAGTATACAGAAGGCAGATCTATAGAGGATCTCATCAAGCTCGGCTGGGAACAGTCGTCATGCGCGGATATGGTCAGCTGGGAAGAATTGAACGAAAAGAGATATTTCGTCGTCCCGACCGCGAAAAACTGGAAAGACTATCCTCGCGGGTTCCAGGCATTCTATGAAGATCCAAAGAATAACCCGCTGACGACTCCTACGGGCCTGCTGGAGTTTGAGTCCACGGCTCTGAAAGAGCACTTCCCGGACGACGCCGAGCGCCCGCCTTTCCCGAAATGGGTGCCTTACGGCGAATGCCACGAAGAAACCCTCGGGACGCCTCGCGCCGAAAAGTACCCGCTTCTTGTAATATCCAACCATCCGCGCTGGAGTGTACACTCGCAGCACGAGGACATCACATGGCTGCGCGAGATACCGACCTGCAAGGTCAAAGGCCCGGACGGCTACCAGTACCATCCGGTCTGGCTGCATCCGGCAACAGCGGCCGAGCGCGGTATCTGTGACGGCGACATCGTATCCGTCTACAACGAACGAGGAGTAGTCCTCGGCGGCGTGTATGTGACAGAGCGCATCATGCCGGGAGTAATCTATATGGATCACGGCGCCAAGCTCGATCCGATAGCGCTCGGCGAAATCGACCGCGGCGGAGCCATCAACTGCATAGTTCCGACCAAGCCGACCTCAAAGAATGCCGTCGGCCACGCTGTCTCAGGCTTCCTGGCCGAAGTTGAAAAGACGGATCTGGAAGCACTCAATAAGAAGTATCCCGAAGCATTCGCGAGGCCGTTCCATCCGACCGCAGGCCCCGGGATCGAAGGATTTATGGCAGGAGGTGACAAATAATGGGTAAGAAAGTATTGATAATAAACTATGACATCTGTAACGGTTGCTACAACTGCCAGATAGCGTGCAAGGACGAGCACTGCGCAAAC
>Ga0123356_10001941_pt1 | contig 22377 bp, 14 predicted proteins | sample TergutEmb28metaG_2_FD_92546 | JGI IMG/M metagenome (GOLD analysis project Ga0123356, IMG submission 92546) | Embiratermes neotenicus P3 segment gut microbial communities from Petit-Saut dam, French Guiana - Emb289 P3 | ecosystem: Host-associated > Arthropoda: Insects > Digestive system > Gut ...
GTAGACGAAGAATTAACCAGCGTTGTTTTGCTAGAGCCAACGTAGGGGGGTACTGTTGTGGAGTACGAGCAGGGGGATACACTGTTGTGGAGTACGAGCGGGGGGCGATAGCCCCCTGCGGCGTTCGAGGGGGGGGCAGGTAGCAGTGCTTCAGCATTTCAAACATGCACAGCGTAAACGGCCCCAGAATGATGGGGTGGATCAAGTAAAGTGTTCGAGGGGGTCGCAAGTGCTGCAGGAGCCCCCGGCAGGGCCCCGGAGGGTGTTTTTTTGGTTACTTTTTTGTCACACAAAAAAGTGACTCGCCGGTAGGCGAAACCTACTGCCGCCGCGCAGCGGAGACGGCCGGGCCGCAGGCCCAGCAATAAAACCCCGCCCGGAAGGGCAAAAAAACCGTTTTAAAAAACAGCCGGGCCGCAGGCCCAGCAATGAAGCCGCCCCGCTAGGGGCTAAGAAAAACACTCTATGTGAGACAACTACCCCCCTGGAGGGGAATTTTCCTCCCACCCCTCCCTGCAAAAAAAGAAATACTTTTCATTAAAACGACACCCGAAAAGAAAGGGTTTTAACCCCCCCCTGAAGGGGAAAAAACGCCTTTTAACCCCCCCGCCCGGAGGGCAAAAGAAATGGGTTACCCCCTGGCCCTACCTATTCCTCTCTTGTTAGGAAAATAGAAACTTGCATAAACATAGTTGTATGTATTTGTTTTAAAACGAGTCTGTCTTTATTCGAAATAAAAACAAAGTAGTAGTAAATACCACATATTGCATTTCATTAACATGGTTGATTTTCTATAAAACCTACATTGACAAACAGGGGTCAAAGAATGCAAACTTATGGTTGTCAAAATAATCATTAACCTGAAAGGAGAACATAGATGACACCATGGAAGTTATGCGGCCTGGGTATACTCCTCACCATGGGCTTGGCTTGTGGGGGGGGAAAAACCGAAACCCTATGCCGAGTAGGGGTTGAAAATACCTGTGGGGAGGGCAAAGAATGCGTGCCCTCAACGCCGGGTGCAACCGAGGGCACCTGCCAAAAGAAAGGGCCCGTCGCGGGGCCCGCCGCCTGCAGCCGCCACGACGACTGTGACGGAAACGACGTCTGCTTCGACGGCCTTTGCTATACCCCTAACCCTGCGGACTGTAACCCCCCCTGCTTGAAGGGACAACTGTGCCTGGACGGCCTCTGCCGAGAGTGGCTGACCCATGCCTCTGCCAAAAATGATTTTGAAAGCATACCCCTGCCGCCCCCGCGGGAGCCTAACCCGGAAGACTTCAACAGCGACGTCGACTGCGACGGCATTCCGGATTGGGAGGAGATGGAAAAGGTTTATGCCAACGGCAAAAAGACGGACCCTAAAAACCGCGATACCGACGGCGACGGCATTTGGGACGGTGTGGAGTTGGGACGTGACTTCTCCCCGGACCCGCTGTGCGCGGATTATTTCCCCTCCACCCTCCTCCAAAGCTTGACGGCGCCCAAAAACATAACGGACCCTACGCGCAAAGACAGCGACTGTGACGGACTCTCGGACGGCGATGAAGACAAAAACAAAAACGGCCGCTTTGAGCCGGAGTTGGGAGAAACCAACCCCAACAATGTGGATACCGACGGCGATGGGCTTTGGGATGGTGTGGAGTTGGGCATTACCCTAGCTACGGCGGCTGACCCCAATAACTGCCCTAATACCCGCTATGACGCCGACCCCTCTACTACCACGGACCCCCTTAACCCTGATACCGACGGTGACGGTATTTGGGACGGCGTGGAGGACGCCAACCAAAACGGCCGCGTTGATGAAGGCGAGACAGACCCCAACAACCCCAATGACATTGACGAGGAGACACGCAACGCCTGCTCCGCAGAGCATTGGGTTCCCGTGGACATACAGAGAAATTTTCTCGCGCAAATAGCGTTGGGTTTGCCCATGGGGTTTGCCAACAGCTATGTGGACATTCAACGTGGAAATACCCATGGCCTCATGGGTGTGGACTCGGCGAGGAATGTCGCCTTCCTGGCATGGCAACACACGGGCACGCCTGTGGCTGACATGGATGCCCTGCGAGAGTTGGCCAACCGTCAAGCAAGCGCCTTGGGTGGAACGGCAACCCTGGGCTCCTTCAACTCTTGGGATGCGCCTTCGACAACAGACAATGCCTTGGGCGTCACCTTCACCCTTTCAGGCCACAGGAGTCCGGCAGCCCGTGTCAATGCCATTGCCGAAGCCCTGCTGGGTGAGGGAAGCGGCAGCCTGCCGCGGGGCAACACCACGGGAGAAACGCAATATATACGCGCTCAATATGTGCTTCGCGGCAACGGTGAAGTCATTGGGGTGCTGTCGGTTGCGCTGGACAACGACAGTGTCAATGGCACCTCTGCCTTCTTCGGGTTGAATGACGTGGCCGGCGGCGCTGCCCTGGCGCGCTATTTTGACCGGACGGTTGTGCAGTGCGAGCGCTCCGTGGTCATTCGTGGAAACGTGGACTTCCTGTTTGTCGTGGACGACTCCTCTTCCATGGCGAGCTCTCAAAACCGCTTGGCGGAAGCCGGCGCCGCCATGGCCCAAGCCCTCAACAACAGCAACCTGGACTGGCGCGCGGCCTTGGTAACCTCCTCCTATCATTTGACCACTGCTTGGCCCAACAAGGGCATCATTCGCGGCTTTACGAATGACGCTCAGCAATTCCAATCCTGGTTGCGCCAAGGCAGCAACTGCATCCGAAACGGCACCACCAGCACGGCCTGCACGGCGACGGATGCGGCGGCGAAAAACTGCTCCTGCTCCCACGGCACAAACCACCCCGAATGGGAGGGCACGGCTCCCGCCTGCGGTGGAACCAGCAGCTATGGAAACAACGGCGGTTGTTGGGTGGGCATTGGCGGAAGGACGGTGGAGGGCATGTTGGGCGCTGCACGCCTGGCGCTCATCCACATGAGCAGCCCCACGGCGGAGCCCCGCATTCAACTTCGGGAGGATTCCGACATCATTGTCATTATATTGAGCGACGTCGAAGACCAAACTTCTGCTTTGCAGAATTCGACTGCCGGCCATAACTCCTGGGAAGAAATAGAACATTTCATCGACTTCTTCCAAGGCGTCGACACGGTGGCAAGGACAACGTCGTCCACCCATGAATCCGGCAGCAAACCCACGCCTGTGCCTGCCATTCGCCCCATGCAAGTCAATGCCATCTATTGTCCAGCAGGCGCAAACTGCGGCGACTCTGTTGTCCCATCTGCCCCCCCCACACGCATCCAAAACGTTGTGCAGGCGACAGGCGGCGTTTTGTCGTCCATCCAAAACCAGGCCACCATTGCAACCACCATGACAGAGGTGGTGAACAGAGTCATCGGCAACAAAGGCGTTTTCACCCAAAAACCCCTCATCGGCGCTTCCTTGCGTGTGGCCATTCAAACCCCGGGGAAACCGACGTCTGCAGGCGGCGCATGCGACGGAGCCAACGTCACGCGCAGCCGGAAACACGGTTTTGACTATGACGGCATTGCGCAAACCGTCACCTTCTTTGGGGACTGTCGCCCGGCCAACCAAAGCCGTGTGGCCATCTCCTACCGTGCTTGGGAAGCCTCGGACGAAATTCACTCGCCCTGTGAAAACGACATTTATTTTGAGCCGAATGAGACGGACCATTGCAAAGGCCCACGCATGTGCAACGACGAAGGCAATGCCTGTGTCTGCCCCAGCGACTGCGGCGGGTGCCCGCAGGGCATGCGCTGCAACGCCGACGTCAGAGAATGCGGGTGTTTTCACCCTCTCAACTAAGCGTGGCCGCTTGGAAGCAAAAGCAGGCTCGGTTTTCACCGGGCTTGCTTTTTTTGTTTTTGAGAAGGGCCGCCCTCAACTGCCTTGGCTGTGCATGAGGAATTGCGAGGGGTCCACATCTTCGTGAGGCGTCACACTTTCTGTGGGTTCCGTCCCCTCAATAAACCATTCGAGACGCCCAGGGACAGTGTCGCCCGCCAGAAGTCCACTGCTGGGGTCAATCCTCTCTTGAATGACGCGTTGGGGTTTTGGAAATTCTTGTGCAGCTTGGCCTTGAAGTGCTTTTTGAATGAAAGCCAACCATATGGGCAAAGCCGTACGCCCGCCGGTTTCTCCGTGGCCCAGGCTTTGCCCTTCGTCAAACCCTACCCAGGTAACGGCTACCATTTCCGCGCTAAAACCTGCAAACCACGCATCCCTATAATTTTGAGTCGTGCCCGTCTTGCCTGCAACGGGCCTCTTGAGTTGTTTGAGGCTTTGGGCGGTGCCTTCTTCAACAACAGCGCGCAGGAGGGAGGTGGTGACAAAGGCGGTGGCGGCCTCAATGCGCTCCTCAAAGCTGGCCGCATGGGCTTCCAAAAGTTTTCCATTGTTGTCTCTGACGGACAAAACCAAAAGGGGCTCCGCAAACTGTCCATTGCTTTGCAAAGTCGCATAGGCATTGCACAGCTCCAACACATTCACTTCGCTGGTGCCCAGGGCTAGGGAAAGGTTAGGTTGCAGGGGGGATTGGATACCTGCACGCATAGCAAAGTCAATGACAGCATCCGTCCCCAGGGCCTCCATAAGGCGTACCGAGACGGTATTTTTAGACTGGGCCAGGGCTTGGCGCAAAGGCATGGGGCCCGCAAAACCGGACTTCTCATAGTTTTGGGGTTTCCAGGTTTTGCCTGTCCACGGGTCCCTCACCACTTCCGGCGCATCGTTGACAATGGAGGCAGCCGTATAGCTTTCACTCGCAATGGCGGCCCCATAGAGGAAGGGTTTAAAAGCGCTGCCCGGCTGGCGCTGGGCGCGTGTAGCGCGGTTAAAAGGGGAGAGGGCATGGTTTTGCCCCCCTACCATAGCCACTACTTGGCGTGTTTTAGGTTCTATGGCAACCAGGGCAGCCTGTGCCAGGGGGCGTTGGGAAAGCAGGGCTTGCAGGCGGCCATTGGCTTGTTTGTCCCCCAACAAAACCCGCACCAGTTGCCCCGGCTTGAGCACCTCCGACATGTTTTGCGGCGCCGGCCCCAGCTCGCCATTGGCTTGCAGAGGCCTGGCCCACAGGGTATCCGCGAGTTTTAACTCAGCCTTTATGGAAACCAAGTCCACAAGGGCTGTCTGCTGGGCGTCATCCACCCCTACCACCATGCCCACCACCTCTGTATTTTTCTCTAAAGGCAGCACCTCCAATTGTGCGACAAGCTGCTCATCCACCGTTTCCGCAAGCTGGGTTTCCGCTTCGTTCACCGGAGGTTTTTCCGGCTGCATCGGCAGCTCTTCGGGTTGCGCCGGCCCATCCTCCAAAGAGGAGGGGGGTATGGAAGGAATCAGCTTTTCCATGTCCAGCAGGAGGAAGGCGTCCGCGCGGCGTTTGCCGGACTCGGCGAGGCGCTCCAGCAGCAGGGGGTAGAGGGTTTGCAAACGCTCCAAGGGGAGGTGTCCGAGGGCGCCCCTATAGCCTTGGCGTTTGTCCAAAGCGCGCAGGCCCTCTTGCACCGCGGCTTCCGCCATGGCTTGCAGGGGGGCCTTCATGGCCAATTCGACGCGCAGCCCCCCCTCCAGGACGGTTTTTTCCCCATAGCGGGCAATGAGTATTTTGCGTACCTCCTCCACATAATAGGGCCCTACCGTAGGGGGGGGCCTGGGCCCCAACACAATGGGCTCCTCCATAGCGGCCTGGGTGAGGGCGGGCTCCACAAAGCCTTGGCGTTCGAGTTGCTCCAACACATAGCGCTGGCGTTTTTTGGCCTTAACGAGGCTGCTTAGGGGGTTAATCCTATGGGGAAGTTGAGGGGTACCCCCCAATACCGCTGCTTCGGCTAAACTTAACTCTGCCGCCCCTTTGCCGAAATAGAAACGCGCCGCCTCCTCAATGCCATAGCGGTTATGCCCAAAATAAATGGTATTCACATAGAGGTTCAGTATTTCGTCCTTCGAGAGGGTTTGCTCCATGCGCCAAGTGAGAATGACTTCGCGTATTTTGCGTGAGAGTTTACGCTCCTGGGAGAGGAGGAGGTTACGGCAGGCCTGTTGGGAGATGGTGGAGGCGCCGGAAAACCACTTGCCGTTGGGCTTCAAACTTTTGGCGGCGGCGCGCAGGAGGCTGAAGAAGTTGAGGCCCTGGTGCTCATAGAATTTGGCGTCTTCGGCGGCCAAGAAGGCAAAGCGCACATGCTGCGGCAGTTGCCGCACATCCACCCAGCTACGCCGCTGGGAGAAGAACTCTGCGCACAACTCTCCATCTTGGCAATAGACTTTGGTCATTTGGGGCGGCTTATAGCCTTTGAGTTCCTCGACGGAAGGCAAGTCCCTGGAGAAATAGAAATAGCCGCCCAGGGCTATGAGAAAACAAAGCAGGCACAGCGCGGCCAAAGTCCACAGGAGGCGGCGCAGCCATTTTAGGAATTTAGAAAGCTTCAAAACATTTTAACTTTAGCTTTTGCACAAGCCGTCGGCAAACTTTGTGCGGTAAGGAGGGGCGTTATTGACTCCAAATACCTTACAGGGGGGCTGTTTGGGGCTTGTGGCCCGGCTGTTTTCAAAAAATTTTTTTCCTTTTCCGGGAAGGGGGGGGTACCCGAAGGGCAGGGGGTTGCTGTTTGCGGCTTAGGGCTGGAAGGGCAAAAGAAATGTTTTTTTAAGCTGTCTGCAAGGCAAAAAAAGTGGCCAGGGCACACACAAGGGGACGCTACCGTTGCTTCCTTCCGGACCTGGCGGGTTTCGCGGCCTCATGTTGCCCCGACCTCAAGTGTCCAGGCCATACACAAGCAAACGCAGCTGACCCTATTTCCATATAGGCTTTGGTTTTCACAGGCAAACGCTTTTTGTTTATTTCGTTTTAGCCAAATAGACGGTGCTGCTGGGGAAGGCAATGGCAGAGCCGGCGTTTTCGACAATTTCCATGATTTTCAACAGCACTTCCTGACGTATGGCAAAAAACTCTTGAGTGTTGCCCGCCAAGAAATAGGCCAGCACCTCAACGTCGAGGGAGGAGGCGGCCATTTCCCGAAAACACACCACCACGGAATTTTTTTCCCAAATTTTGGGGTGGGCTTTCAGCATGGCCTCCATGCCCGCCAAAACCGCCTTCATTTGGGAGGCCTGGGTTTCATAGACGAGGCCCACCGTGGTGGAGAAGCGGAACCTGTCTTTGGTGGCGTGGTTTTCAATGCGCTGATCCGCCAAAGCGCCATTGGGCAAAGTGACGAGCGTCCTCTCGGCCGTACGTATGCGCGTTGAGCGAAAGCCCACATATTCCACATGGCCTTTCAACTCTCCTATTTGTACGAGGTCGCCTATTTTGAAGGGCTGGTCCAAGCGGATGAGAAAGGCGCCGAGCAGGTTTTCAATGGTTTTTTGAGAGGCCAACGCTATGGCAATACCGCCCACGCCAAGTCCCGCTAACATGCTGGTAACGGGGTAGCCGAAATAACCCAATAAGCTTAAAGTACCCAATACCATAAGGAGGCCTTTGACAAGCTGGCTGGTGGATTGGATGAGGACGTTGGCCGAGTCGCCGCCTCTGGAGGCCAGCCGTTTTTTAATGACTTCAGCAACCACGTCCACCAGCCTCAACAGGCTCCAAAACAACACCGCAATCAGCAAAGCGGCCAGCAGGTTGTCCGCAAAGGAGCCCATTTGGCTGGGCAAATTCAACACGGGGACAAAAAGCCGCATTAAAATAGAAAACCACAGCAGACGTATGGGCGTTGCCAGCTTGGCTGCGAGCGTCTGGTTTTCGCCTTCCAAGGTTTTGGGAATGAGTTTGAGGAGCAGCCGTTTGGAGATGTTTTTCAAAAGCCCCGTCGCCAACCAAAAAAGCGCGACAAGCAAAGGCAACGCCAGCCATTGCCAATAGCTGAGTTGGTAGGGGCCCATTCGGTGCAAGCCCTCCGGCAAATGGGACAAAAGCCACAACCCCAGGTTGCTTTGCCACTCTTCAGGAGGGGTGGGTGGGGGGTCTGTGGTTGCGAGCACAAGTTTCAGTTGAAAGCACAAAGTCGAAAAATTCATTCACCCAACATGCCACAGCTTCTTTCAACAGCCAGCACCTAAATGGGTGGACGAAGGACAGCGTCTAGGGTTTGGAGACTTTGACTGGGGCCTGAGCGTAGTGGGCGACATAGTCGGCAAAGCTGCGCTTCAACACTTCAAGGGCCTCATCCCGCCCATAGGTTTCTACAATTTGGCAACCCTGCTTGAGGGTATGCGGAGACTGTTTATAGGTAAGGAAATAGTGGCGCAGACGGTCAATCATCGCCGTTGTCACCTGCGACACATCCCCCACGCCGCCAAACACAGCATCCCCCTTCAACACGCAAATGATTTTGTCGTCCACATCGTTGCCGTCCAGCATACGAAAGCCGCCGACGGGAATGGCTTCGACGAGAATGTTGCCGTGGGTGAAGGTTTTCTCCGTGAGGATGCAGACGTCAATGGGGTCCATGTCGCCTTGTACGCCCTTGTGGCCGGTGCGTTCCACGCAGCGTTTGGCAACCCTCTCGGCGCACAGGCTTCGGGGCACAAAACCATAGAGGCTGGGGGGCACGTTGGAATATTTCTGCGGGCGATCCACTTTCAACAGCCCTGAAGCTTTGTCCAGCTCATATTTGACGGCGTCGGTCGGCACCATTTCCACATAGCACGTCAGTTGCTCCGGCGCGTTGTCGCCGGGAGAAACGCCGTGCCAGGGGTGCGCAGAAAAAAAATGGGCTTCGAGTTTTTTTGGCATAGCAGTTCCCTAGGCTAAACCAAACCTAAGTTTAGGGCCAGCCTTCATGACTTCATAACCAAGGGGTGGCGTCTCAATTTGAAATTTGGGGCGGAGTTCCAGTTTTGTCGTCAGGCAAGGAAGGCGAAGCTTTGGAAAAACGAGCCTGACGCCGCCTGACAGCAAAAATGAAACTCTGCATTCAGCTTGGCCCATCCCAGCAATGGCCAATCGACACGCTGGTGTTGAAGCTTTGGCAAAGGTCATGCCCATAGGTGGGCCAGGGTGCGTTTTTCTTGAGGCCCGGCGAGTCAATGAGAATGCCGCCATAAACCATATCGCCATTCGTCTTTACCGCCGCCACAACCACCACACTGTGCTTGGGAGAAATGGGGACCAAGGCAGCCTGCCATACAGAGTTTATGGCGCCAAAGTCACTGGAAAAGTCCATTTTCCAGCGTACTGCCAACCCGGAATCCAAAACTTCGACAGAGCCATTTTCCACAATCAGAATGTCTCCGCCATCTATGCTTTCTATGAGAAATACCTCTTGAGGAAGTTTATCCGTTGAATTCAAAAAACCAGGGTTGGGGCTATAGCGAACAAGTTGCCCTATTTCATTGGAAGCTATCAACGCATCATCGGCGTCTATGGCCCACGGCGTTATTATGCTTGAATATACGGTCAAGTCGCTTTCTATTTCCAAAGAGGACACCCAGTTGGCTCCCCAGAGATGGCGCCTCCCTACGCCAAAAATGGGCTCTATGCGTGCAAAATCCTCGGTAGGTTTTGACTGAAAGGGGGTCTTCCAATATTGCAAAGCTTCCAACGGGAGGCCCGCCCAATGGCTGTTGCCGGAGACATATATCGCAATGTCCTCTCCTACCTGAGGTTGAACCGCAATGACCGGGGACGTATACCCATAGACGAGTTGTGCATCCTTCTCACAATCAAAGGTCCAATAACGCTGAGAAGAAAGGCCGTCCAATTGACAAATTTTCAGCTGATGGTTGCCGGCGTTCGATCTAAAATGACGTATCAGCGTCAAGTCTCGCGGCGACTCTCTTCGCAGGAGAGCGACTGCTGTTTTTTGCCCTTCCGTTTCAGAACAATCCTCCGTCAAAATTTTGCCGGTTTCTGTATCTAATATGGCCAGGCCAGTGCCCGCTGTCGTCGTGCACGTTTTTATCAACACGGGCATCTCCTGGTGAGTGCCCAAAAAAGCCACATCTTCATTCCATGTAAAGCGGCTGCCCGAAGGAGCTCTCCACGCTGGCTTGTTTGCGGCATTCTTCGCATCCAAAGCCACCATCTCCCTCTCGTTGTATTGCAGAATGGCCAAACCACTTTGGGTCGCAACGGGCCGATATTTTTTGCTCAGTTCAGGAGCAGAAGCAGCGTTCACCTTCTCAGAAAAAGTCCACAACACGCGGCTGATGCGTAGGTTGAGGGGTTGCAGCGCTTGCTGCTTCTCATTGCCCAGCTCGTCTATGAGTCGGGCTGTCAAACTCAGTGAATAGTCCCCATGCGGCAAATCCGGCAGCTCAACAAGCGGCACCTCAAAACACGCGGTGTTGGGTTTGTCGAGAAAACTGTGAGGACAAACTGCGCGCTTGGCGCCAAGCTGCTGGCTTGTGTCGACAAACAGCTCGCTCTTGTCCCAGTCAATATCGTCATTCATGTTCTCCAGCCGCACATAGAGCACCTCGTTTCGCTTCCAATCGTCCTGCGGCGCAGACTGCACGTTGATGATGTGGGGCGGCGTCGTGTCATAAGTCCACGTAAAATCCTTCTCGGCCTCGCCTTCAACGCCATAGGCCTTCACCTCAAAGCGATACGCTCCATCTTCATGCGTTGCCGGCGAACATTCCCAACGCTGGTGTTGCTTGTCTTCACGGCCCGTCTCCTGCTTTGCACATGCCAAAGGCCACGTCTCTCCACCCGGCACTCTCAACTGCGTTTCCACGCCTTCGGAAGCGCCATAAATGTCCATTTGGAGGTTGAAAAACTCCTCACGTGTGCGCATGCTCGCCGTCAACGTCTGTTCTGCAGGGTAGAGGCGTATGTCCGGCACCGTCCGGGATGGATTTTGAGGATCTGCTTTGCCCCATACACACACGCCAACGTCTTTTTGCACAACACAACGCCGGCCCTCCTCACACCCCGCATCCTCAAGGCACATCCCCTTGACCGGAGTACAACCCCATACGCTGCTCAATAAACACAATAGCCCTGCTCCCCTCAATCCCCTCAGAATACACCTTCTCACTTTAAGCTCCCTGGAATAAATATATACGCCCATACATAGATAGACCCCTATGCACCCCTGCTGCGCCTCCTTTAACCACCTTATGCATTCCAATGGGATACCTACATTGGTTGTGCATATGCCTGCTACCTATCTCTACCTCCTTATATATGCATAGCAATGTTTGCAAAGGACTAAAAGTGTCTAACTGAAACCGACACCTGTGGTTTACACCTACACCCCTAAGCCTTGCTGGGTTTAGCGCGTAGGCCCGTCCCAGCACTTGTCGACGGGCACACTGGCATTGAAGCTACGGCAAGGGTCATGCCCCTTAATGGGCCAGGGCGCGTCTTTCTTGAGGCCGGGGGTGTCAACGAGGAAGCCGACAACCCTATCTGGCGTATAGGTTGGATAGGTAAAAACCGCGATGCTGCGCGTGGAAGACTTGGGCAAAACACCCAGCAAGGATGCAGGCGCACCCAATGTGAAATCGCCCTCCCAACACGCGCTCAAATCAGGTTTCAAACAGAATACATGAGAATCTGTTCCGGCAACCATCAGAGTCCCCCCCTCCATTAACCCAATGCCGTCATGCTCCACGAACTTCACCGCATTTTGGCCAAGCAAGTTGCCATTCACAGAAAACCGCTGAAGGCTGCCGTCGAGGTTGCTTCCTGCAATCAACTCGTCGTGGGTGTCCAACAGCAAAGGCGTGCTCACATTCGGAAAATTTTTTATGGAACCCGTCTCCAGATGAATGCTCTGAACCCCTTCATCCCCGTCTAGCCAAAAGTATGCAGAACTTAAAAATTGCGGCTGTGCCCGTATCCAATGGGCAGTAACAGCAGGGCCTTGCTCGAAGCAAACAGGGCTCCCTGCGCGCCCTGGGCTCCAACCATTGACGCTTCTCCCTTGGTCCTGCCATTGCAGCGCACACCAATGTTGCACCCGAGAGCCAACCCACACCTGCACAGCTCCTGCAGGCGTTTGGCGCACCAAAAATTTGTCATGGCTCGTCTGCTGGTCTTCTGCGCCGGGCAAAGTTCCTGAGGGCTCACACTCAAAGCGCCCTGCGGCTGCATCCTGAATAAAACGGCAAGCCCCCAAAACGTGGTCGGCGGCCGACCGAAACTCTCGCGCCACCACCAAGTCTTTGCCAGGGCCCCCCTGCAAAAGTGCCCAAAACGGGCCAACCGCATAATCCCCCCCTAAGAGGTTGGTACAATCCGACAAAGAGTCTCCGGTTTTCGCATTGGCAACATAAATCCCTCCCCTTGTGCTTCCTCCCTCCTCCACAAAACAGCTTGCCAACACCACGTCTGTGCCTCTGTGGTTGCCCAGCAACAACCCATCTCCAAATTCGAAGTCGAGCACTTTTGTACGCCATACCGGTTTCCCGTTGGCATCAACGGTTGCCAGAAAATATTCAGAGCGTCCATCTCTCCACTCTGCTGCAAAAAACAGAAACCAACCTTCTCGCGTAACCCCTCCAGTCCTCACCTCCATATCCAAATTCAAACCCCACGCCACGCGGCTGATCGGCACTTTGAGCTCTTGCCATATCAGGTTGTTTTCGTTGCCCGCCTCATCCACAAGCCTGGCTTTCAAACGCAACTCATAGTCCCCGTGCGGCAAGTCCGGCAGCTCCGAAAGCGGCACCGCAAGACATTCGGCTTGGGGACTGGCAACCACATTTAAAGGACAATCTGCACGTGTAACCTGGAGTCCTCCTGCGAATATTTCACTCCCTTCCCAATCCACATCGCCGCCTGCGCCCTCCAGCCATACCTGCATATAAAGCGTGTCGTCCCGCCCCCAGCTTCTTTGGTTGGGGAGCGTTATTTCTTGGATGCTGGGCGGCGTTATGTCATAGGTCCACGAAAATTCCTCCGTCGTGCTGCCTTGTGTCCCATGGGCATTCACCGTCAACTTGTGTTTCCCTTCACGCTCGTTCCTCAGCACGCACTCCAAGCGCCGACGCTCTCCGTTGGACTCCTCACTCAGCTGCGTGCATGAAAAGGACTGGCGGCTCTCGCCCGGTATTTCCAGCTGCATCTCCACACCTTGAGAAGCGCCATAAACGTCTATGCGAAGCTTCAAAACCTCCCTGTTCATCCGCCCACTTTCGCTCAGCTCCTTCTCTCCCTCCGCAAGCTGAATACGTATGTCCGGCACCATCTTCCCCTCGGCGCTCATCTTCCCCCATATGCATATGCCACCACCGTCGCCCTGCATACAATGGCTGCCTGTGGGACACTCCTGCGCCTCACGGCACGTCCCTTCAAGCGAGAAACACCCCACCGCTGCCACCGCCCCTAATAGGACTCCCCAGTTTAAACCCCTTTGCCTCCGCATAAACTACCCCTTGTTACATTTAGGCCAACAACACAGCTATTCTGACGCCACTGTCCCCTTGCGTCAACCCCCCCCTCAAAAACCTCTGTGCCTAAAACCTTAAGCAACCCTTTTGTTTTTATACGAAATTTTGAAGAAAACAGGGGGCTACTTAGCCCTTTTCAAGCAGCACTGCGCAATGTTATGCCCGCACGCCACCTTGGTTTTCATGTACGCTCTCGCGTGCGTCCAATACGCTGGGTGTCCAGAAAAAAACGGTGCAGGGCCGCGGTGGGCCGAATAAGTCTGCCAGTAAGGAAGTGAGAAAGACGATGCGTAGAGCTTGTGCGGTGCCGCTCATTGCCTTGCTGTCGGCAATGCCGCTTGGGGGGTGCGACAGCACACCTGTGCGCCCTGCCTCTCCTCACGCACTCGAAGAAGTGAAAAAACTCGAAGACAAGGTGGCGCAGGCACGCGCCGGACAAGCCGTGGACTTCGACGAGGACGGCTTCGCAGAATACCGCCAATGGGTGGACGACGAAGGCGTGCGCTATGCCGAAATTAAAAACCGGGACAATAAAACACGCTCCTCCTTCACAACATGGCCCGACGGCTCCTATCTGCACACTTTTTCTGAATATGCCGACGGTATTATCGACTTTCAGGAGGAACGCAAAAATGGCCAAACCCTCCAGTCCTATGACACCTACCGAAACGGAAATTTCGACAGGCGCGTGAAGTTTGTGCCCGCGGACAACCCCCTCTTTGTTCGGGTGCTTCATCAGAAACTCAACAACAACGGCCAGTGGACCTCCGAAGAAAGCCTTCAACCCTTAACCGTGGAAGGCTTGGTAGACTTAAGCTTGCCCAACCCTGCAACCCCCACCCCACCCCCACAGCGGCCGGACCCAATACCCAGGACGCTTTATTTCGAAAACCCCTCCCAACCCTGGAAAAATACTGCCCCACACCAGGCCCTTCCCACCCCCCACAACCTGGCCGTGGAGTTTAACTTCGGCTTCAGAATTATCCAAAACCACGAAGGCAAAAAGGACGGCTGTACCCCAGAAGAAACCGAAATACTTTTGGGGGCCATCGCCGATATTTCCAGGCAAAGCCTGGGCTGCCTCGCCCTCTCCAACCCCCTCATGGCAGATAGCCTCAGCTATGCGCTCTCAGGAAACCATACCGTCGACATTTATTGCGGCTTCGAAAATGAGCCCGAATTCATGGCCCCACTTCCAGGAATGCGCGCCATGGCCTTCGCGCGCGCCACGGCCCTGCAACATGGAATGTGGGCCTGCCCTATAAACACCCCCTGTAGCCTTAAATTGAATAGGGACTTTCTGAATAACGCTACGCTGCCCCCCAATGAATTCCAACAGGCCTTGCTCCATGAATTCCTCCATACGCTGGGCTTCGACGTGGACAACCTGGAAAACCATAGCCAGGCAGAAGACAAAGTCTCTTCCTGCGCCCGCTATTGCTCCGGGTGCGCCCTCTATGGCTCTCGCCAACTCCCTAACCCCAACGCCGACTGCGCTCGTTGCGCAAACAGCAAAGACAAAAAAGAAATGTGCGGCTTGCAAATTGACTACCCGCTGGGTGCACCCCAAGGGGAGTCCCTCATTTGCGGCCAAACACTTTCGGGCGAAAACGCCGCCTGCACGCAAAGCCGCGTTGCGCAATATGCCTATTGCGACGGCAGCCCGGCCAACAACGAGGGGAGTGAATGGTATTGCTGCGAAACCTGCCCCGTGGAGAATGGCCTCCCCTGTATGGATACCACCCCGCTGAACCTCTGTTATGAAACCCCTCCCGCTTGCCGCTAAGCGCTGCCCCCCCCTTCTTCTCTTCTCCCCTCTTCTCCCCCTACTCCCCCCTACTCCCCTGGGTTAGACTTCCGGTATCCCCCCCCCCGGCTCGTCTATCCAATGAGGTAAATAAGCTATAAGTAAGACTATGCATAAGGCCTAAATACATAAGCTATGACACTTAAAATTCTTTAAGCTTATAAGCAAAAGCAGTATATAAAAGCGCAAGGATGGGCACTCCTTATGCTAGAGTGCAATGTGGGTAAAAAATTGCCGCGTTTTTGCATAGAATAAGGTTGCGGGTGGGCGAAATTTAAGAAATAGCAGGGGCACCTTTTTCAGGCCCAAACAATGAAGACAACCTTCTGCCGAAAGTTGGAGAGATGAGTCTAAGCATTGCTGTTATGAAAGAAACCCAAGCCGGGGAACGTCGTGTGGCTTTGGACCCCGGTACCGCTGAGCGTTTCAGCCGCCTGGGCGCCCAAGTGTTTGTGGAGCGTCAGGCGGGAGCGGAGTCCTTTTTTGCGGACGCGGCCTATGCGGGGAAGGCGGTGGTAGCGGAGGACTTTAGGCCGGTACTCGCCAAGGCCGACGTGGTATTCAAAGTCCAACCCCCCACCCTGGCCGAGCTGAATGCCATGCGCGACGGCGCCACTTTGCTTTGCATTGTGCAGCCGCACCAGCGCCTGGAATTGATAAAGCGCATGTGCCAGAAAAACATCACCTGCTTCGCTTTGGAGTTGGTGCCGCGGATTACACGCGCCCAAAGCATGGACGTGCTTTCTTCCCAAGCCGCCGTCGCCGGCTATAAAGCCGCCCTCATCGCCGCCAACCGCGCCAGCTTTTTCTTCCCCATGCTAACCACCGCTGCGGGCACCATACGTCCGGCGAAAGTGGTGGTGGTGGGCGCCGGTGTTGCGGGCCTTCAAGCCATCGCCACCTGCAAGCGCCTGGGCGCCCAGGTGGAAGCCTATGACATACGCGCCGCCGCCAAGGAGCAGGTGGAGTCTCTGGGGGCCAAACTCATAGACACAGGGGTAGACGCCTCAGGGGAGGGGGGGTATGCAAGGGCCCTGACGGAGGAGGAGAAGGCCAAACAGTCCGAGGTGCTCAGCAAGCATGTGGCCCAAGCGGGTGTCGTCATCACCACAGCGGGACTTCCAGGCCGGCCTTCCCCAAAAATTATTACGAAGGCCATGGTGGAGGGCATGAAGCCCGGCGCTTTGGTGGTGGACATGGTGGCCGAAAACGGCGGCAACTGCGAGTTGACAAAACCCGGCGAGGAAGTGCTGCACAAAGGCGTTTTGGTGTTGGGGCCGCTGAATTTGCCCAGCGCCATTTCCGTGCAGGCCAGTGAAACCTATGCCAAAAACCTGCTCAACTTTTTGTCGCCCTTTGTGAAGGACGGGCAAATGACACTCAATTTCGAGGACGAGGTGTTGGCAGGAAGCGTCCTCACCCACGCGGGCAGCGTCAAGCACGCCCCCACTTTGGCGTTGATTGGAGGATAAATGGAAGCACCCACACTCGTAATCGCCGCTCTCTATGTGTTTATGCTGGCCGGCTTTGTGGGCTTTGAGGTGATTGCCCGCGTGCCCGTCATTTTGCACACGCCGCTCATGTCCGGCTCCAACTTCATTCACGGCATTGTGCTTGTCGGCGCCATGGTGGCCCTTGGAGAAGCCACGGACACCTTGCAGAAAACCATTGGCTTCATTGCGGTGGTGCTGGCCGCAGGCAATGCCGCCGGCGGCTATGTCGTCACCGAGCGTATGTTGGAAATGTTCAAAAGCAGCAAGGGGAAATGAACGCCATGAACGAGCTTTTGACTCAGCTGAATGAGCTTTTGATTCAGAACAAGCTGTTGATTGAGATTGTCTATTTCGTCGTGGCCCTGCTTTTCATTCTCGGCCTCAAGCAGATGTCCCACCCCAAAACGGCCCGCAAGGGCATTATTTGGGCCGGCGTCGGCATGGCGGCGGCCATGGGCATTACATTCCTTTATCCCAACATGGGGAATTTTTTGCTGATTTCCATTGCTTTGGTGGTGGGTGGGGGCTTGGCCTGGTGGTCGGGCAAGCGCGTGGAAATGACAAACATGCCGCAGATGATTGCCCTCTATAACGGCATGGGCGGCGGCTCCGCTGCGGCCATCGGCGCCATTGCCTTGTTGCACCACGAGGCGCACTCCAAGGCTTTGTTGAGTTTGGCCATTGCGGGCGGCCTCATCGGCTCCATTTCTCTGTCGGCCAGCCTCGTTGCCTGGGCCAAGCTGGACGGAAAAATGAACCGCGTGTGGCGTTTTGCCGGGCAGAAATACCTCAACCTCCTTGTGTTGCTGGGCGCCATCGGCATGGGTGTGGCCATGGCTGTCCTCCCGGAGCCTCCCCTGGCGCTGACGCTGGGTTTTTTCGCCGCCTCCTTGGCTTATGGGGCGATGATGGCGGTGCCCATTGGCGGCGCCGACATGCCGGTCGTCATCTCCCTCTTCAACGCCTGCACGGGTTTGGCGGTGGCCTTTGAAGGTTTTGCCCTCCAAAACAATGCGATGATTATTGCGGGCACCGTGGTGGGCGCTGCGGGCAGTTTGTTGACGCAGTTGATGGCCAAGGCGATGAATCGCTCCCTGGGCAATGTGTTGTTTTCCAATTTCGGCGAGGGGGGAGGCAGTGGGGAGGCGGTGAAGGGCAGCATGAAGGAGGCGGCCCCTCAAGACGCGGCCATTTCTCTGGCCTATGCCGCCAAGGCCATTGTCATTCCCGGCTATGGCATGGCGGTGGCCCAAGCCCAGCACAAATTGTGGGAGTTGGCGCAGCTGCTTGAAAACAACGGCGTTGAAGTGAAGTTTGCCATTCACCCCGTTGCAGGCCGCATGCCCGGACACATGAATGTGTTGTTGGCAGAGGCCGGCGTGCCCTACGACAAAATTCTCGACTTGGACGAAATTAATGCCGACTTCGCCTCCACCGACGCTGTGCTGGTCATCGGCGCCAACGACGTCGTCAACCCGGTTGCGCGCACCGACAAGTCCAGCCCCATTTATGGCATGCCCATATTGAATGCGGACATGGCCAAACAGGTGTTGGTGGTGAAGCGCGGCAAAGGCGTGGGTTTTGCCGGAATTGAAAACCACCTCTTTTATTTGGACAACACGCGCATGGTGTATGGCGACGCCCAAAAAGTTATTGTAGAGCTGATTAACACCATAAAAAGCCTCTAAACCTCCATGCAGGCGCGTTATGCCACTGTGCTGGCCATTGCAACCTCCGACAGCGGCGGTTGTGCGGGCCTTCAAGCCGATACCAAAACAGCCCAAGCCCTGGGCTGCTTCTCCTGCATTGCCCAAACGGGGTTGACGGCCCAAAACACCCAGGGCGTGCAGGGCATTTGGCCGGTGACGCCCGAGTTTGTGCGCCTGCAAATGAAGTCCGTGCTGGAGGACTTTGAGGTGGACGCGACAAAGGTGGGGCTTGTGCCGAATGCGGCTGTTTGTGAAGCCGTGGCCGAAGGCTGCCGGGAGTTTGGACTCCAAAACCTTGTGGTGGACCCCGTGTTGGCGGCGTCCAGCAAAGACGCGCTCGCTCAAGAAGACGTCCCCTCGGCACTCAAACGCTGCCTGTTTCCCCTGGCCACCCTCCTTACCCCCAACCTCGATGAAGCCGTGGCCCTCCTCGACGGCCGCGACATTGCTTCTGAAGCCGACATGAAAAAAGCCGCCTGGGACTTGCTGGCGTTTGGAAGCAAAGCCGTTTTGTTGAAAGGCGGGCATTTGCCGCTGCACACTTCCGAAGGGGAAAAGGTGGTGGACTTTCTGGTGCAGCGCGACGGCAGTTGCTTGCGCCTGCAACATGCCCATATTGAGACGCACAACCAGCATGGCACCGGTTGTACCCTCTCCTCCGCCATTGCCGCCTACCTCGCCCACGCTAACCCCCTCCCCCAAGCCGTCAGCAAAGCCGGGGACTATGTGCACCAAGCCTTGCTGGCCGGGAAAAACATAAAAATGGGCCACGGCCACGGCCCCCTCAACCATGCTTTTGCGCCTTTGCCCCTAAAACCCAAGGCGTGAAGGCAAAGAAGCAGCTATTGCTTCTCAACAGAGGCTTTTGGGTTTATGTCGGACGGCGAAGAAAAGCCTATGACACGCCACAACCTCACAGAAAACGCCCCAACCGCTTCTCCAACGGAGGCGGTTTGCGCACCCCAAGAAGAAGGGCAAGCCCCAGAGACAGCCGTGTTGCGCTTGGAAGGGTTGAGCAAATGTTATGGCGACTTTTGCGCCCTTGACAACGTCAGCCTCGACATTCACCGCGGTGAAATTTTCGCCCTTTTGGGCCCCAACGGCGCAGGAAAAACAACCCTCATCGGTTGCGTGGGCGGGCTTGCCAAAAAAACTTCCGGCAAAGTCCATGTCTTTGGTTTGGACTTGGACAAACACGCCCAAAAGCTGCGCTATGAGATGGGGTTTGTGCACCAGGAGTTGAATTTCGACCCCTATTTCACCCCGCGCGAGGTTTTGGCCTTCCAAATGGGCTATTATGGCATGCGCAAGGACAAAGCCCGCATTGAGGAGTTGCTGAACATATTCTCCCTCAGCAGCAAAGGCGACAGCCAAATGCGCGCTTTGTCCGGCGGCATGCGGCGGAGGATGATGATTGCCAAAGCCTTGGTGCACAGCCCCAAACTTCTGTTCCTCGATGAGCCTACCGCGGGCGTGGACATGGAGTTGAGGCAGGACTTGTGGCACTATGTCCAACACCTGCGCGAAAACGGCACCACCATTGTGCTGACCACCCACTATTTGGAAGAGGCCGAAGCTTTGGCCGACAGGGTGGGCGTGCTTTCCCAAGGGCGTTTGGCTGTGGTGGAAGAGAAAAACCACCTCCTCTCCCGCCTCGGTACCCAACAACTGCACCTTCGCCTCGCTTCTCCTTTGAGTCGCGACAAACTCCAGGCGCTGTTGCCGGGCGTGGAGGCAACCCTCTCTGAAAACGGCAAAAAACTCACCCTGTCTCAAATGCACGGCCGCCCCCATTTTGTCGAAGTGGTGGCCACGCTTTCTGCCCAACTGTCCATTGAGGACATGCAAACGCAAAGCCCACGCCTTGAAGACGTTATTTATGCTGTGTTGCACCCCAACCCCCCGCCCACCCAGGCCTAAACCTATTTTGTTTTTATGAATATTATTGCGGCCAAAACATTGTTGGAAAAAGAGATAAAGCGGTTTATGCGGGTGCCCATTCAAACCGTGCTGGGCCCCCTGGTGGCCACCTTGCTTTATTTCCTCGTCTTCGCGAAGGCGCCCTTTGCGGAGCATGCACGCTGGAATGGGCTGCCCTATATGGCTTTTGTTTTCCCGGGCCTGTTGTTTTTGACCATTTCCAACGGCGCTTTGCTGAATACCAGCTCCTCCATTCTCGTCGCCAAAATGCAAGGCCCCATTGTGGACTTGTTGGTGGCGCCCATGGGGGCTTTGGAGTTGCTTTTGGGTTGGATAGGCGGGGCCATGGTGCGGGGGCTGATGTTGGGGGTTTTGACTGTGGGCATGGCGGCCTTTTTTGTACCGATGAGCCTTGTGCAATGGCTGCCCCTCCTCCTCCTCTCCTCCCTGGTAGCCTATGTCTTTTCCCTCCTGGGCCTGCTGACGGGCCTTTGGTCCCAAAGTTTTGAGCAAGCCAACCTGGTGCCGACGTTTTTCCTGACGCCCATGGCCTTTTTGGGCGGCATTTTCTATGAAGTCCACCGCCTCCCTCCCCCGTTTGACCGCATCAGCCTGCTCAACCCCGTCGTCTTCATTGTAGACGCCCTGCGCGGCGCCGCATTTGGCTATAGCTCCACCAACACTTGGTTGGGGTTGGGCATTCTGTTGCTGTTTTCCGTCCTGTTCAGCGTCATGTCCGTTGCATGCATACGCAGTGGCTATAAACTCCGCACCTGAGGGGTTGTTTGTTGGAATTTGAGGTTTCCTCCCCAAGCTTGCTGATAAGCGAATGCTTCCTCTCTTTGCAGGGCGAGTCGACGCACCAAGGCAAGTTGTGCGCCTTCGTCCGCCTGAGCGGCTGCCATTTGCGTTGCCGCTGGTGCGACACGGCCTATGCTTTTTCCGGCGGCCAACGCATGTCCGTTGAGGAGGTGGCGGCAAAGGTGCTTTCCATGGGCTGCGGCTTGGTGGAGGTGACCGGAGGGGAGCCTTTGTTGCAGCCGGGGGTTTATGTGTTGATGGAGAAGTTGTTGGAGGCGGGCCTGGAGGTGTTGTTGGAGACTTCCGGCAGCATTTATTTGGACAAAGTGCCCTTGGCGGTGAAAAAAATTGTGGACTTCAAGCCGCCCGGCTCCGGCGAAGCGGCGCACAATTGTTGGGCCAACCTGAGTTTGTTGAAAAAGGGGGACGAGGTGAAGTTTGTATTGGCCTCCCAAGAGGACTATGCGTGGGCCAAGGAAGTATGCCGACGCGAGGGGCTTTTTGGGGGGGAGGTGGAGGTGTTGTTTTCAACCGTGTTGGGCCTTTTGTCGCCGCTGGAGGTGGCCACATGGTTAATAGCGGACAAGTTGCCGGTACGTTTTCAGTTGCAGCAGCACAAATACATTTGGGGGGGGGAGCAGCGGGGGGTTTAAAAACGTTTCTTTTCTCCTCCGGAGGGGGTTTTAAAAGCATTTCTTTTCGGGGGTAATTTTAGTGGAAAATATTTTTTTGCCTTGCAGGCGGCCGCGAAAAATTCCCCTCCGGGGAGGGGTACCGGCATAGCCGGGGGGGTGGTAGTTTAGGGCTCAGGGCTGTAGGGGGTAGAAACATTCTTTTCGCCCATTCGAGCGTTGGTTTTCTTGGGCCTGCGGCCCGTCTGTTTTCAAAAACAATTCTTCTGCCCCCCGGGCGGGGTTATTGGTGCTGGGCCTGCGGCCCGGCCGTCTCCGCTGCGCGGCTGCCGTAGGTTTCGCCTCCCGGCGAGTCACTTTTTTGTGTGACAAAAAAGTAACCAAAAAAACACCCTCTGGGGCCCCGCCGGGGGCTAGGCAGCACTCGCGACCCCCTCGAACTCTTCTGCTACTCCAACTCATCATTCCGGGGCCGTTTACCCCGTGCAAAATTTGAAATGCTGAAGCACTGCTACCTGGTCTTATTTTAAGCGCCGCAGGGGGCTATCACCCCCTGCTCGTACTCCACAACAGTGTATCCCCCTGCTCGTGCTCTAAAACAGTACCCCCCTACGTTGGCTCTACCAAAAGACAGCGCTCATTAATTCTTCGTCTACGTTAGGTGTTAAGGCGGGGGGAGTTTATA